>Ga0065718_1001471_pt1 | contig 29563 bp, 26 predicted proteins | sample GBSCel77sediment_2_FD_59105 | JGI IMG/M metagenome (GOLD analysis project Ga0065718, IMG submission 59105) | Hot spring sediment microbial communities from Great Boiling Spring, Nevada - cellulolytic enrichment CS 77C v3 (version 3) | ecosystem: Environmental > Aquatic > Thermal springs > Hot...
TCGTGCACAAATCACTCGGATCTGACGGCCATTAGTCTTGAAAACCGAGAAAATGCCTACGCCAGAGGAGGCCATCCCCAAGTTAAAATACCTAGCTTGAACGGCAAACCGTTTTGAATCTGGGAGTAAACGAATAGCGAACGGATCTTCAAACGACTCTTCAATCTCTTTCAAGGTCAACGGACCCGGATCAAACGGTAAATTTTGCCAATCAAACTCCATAGCAAATTTCCTTATTTTGCATGTACAAAGTAATTACAACCAAGGCACTTCAGAAGTCAAGTCTTGAGTTTTCCCCACCTAATGCGGAACCTCTATTAGGGGTCTGGGCAGGGGGATGGGATTGCAATTTCACTGCCCAGAACCCTAAGAATTTGGTCAATGGTAGCTTTAGTAGGACCTGCCACCCGTACCCTTTTGCCTTTGGAGCAGATTTCTTTGGAGGTTCTTTGGGTCTCAACGCGCGCACCGCTGCTCCAGCTCGCCACATTTCACTATCTCGCATCTCGGCCAACTCTTTCGCCAAAATTTCCTGATAATTTGGCTTACCACACATGCGAATTACCCGTTTAGCTTCTTCTCCGCTTTTAACTCGTTCATACAGTTCCTTGAATATAGGTAAGACAGCTTTCTTAAATTTGGGTTTCCAATCCAAAGCACCACGTTGTGCGGTGGCAGAGCAATTCATGAACATCCAATCCATTCCTTTCTCATCCACTANTCGGATAAGGCTTTGGGTAAGTTCTTCCACTGTTTCGTTGAAGGCTTCACTGGGTGAATGTCCATGGGCTCGCAAAACCTCATATTGGGCCTCCATGATTCCTGCCAATGCACCCATCAGTACCCCGCGCTCGCCCACCAGATCGCTGTAAACCTCTTTCTCAAAGGTGGTCGGGAACAAGTACCCTGCGCCGATTCCGATCCCGATTGCCAAGCACCGTTCAGTGGCTCTACCTGTGTAATCCTGTGCGACTGCATAGCTTGCGTTAATGCCTGCACCTGAGAGGAAGTTCCGCCTGACGGAAGTACCCGACCCTTTAGGAGCCACCATGATAACGTCTACATCTGGTGGAGGGACCACGCCAGTCAAGTCTTTGTAGACGATGGAAAACCCGTGCGAAAAGTAGGAGAGCCTTACCTGTGGTGAGGTGCTTTTTCACAGTTGGCCAGATCTTACGCTGCGCCGCATCCGAGACGAGCATCATGACAATGGTCCCTCGAGCTGCAGCTTCTTCAATGTCAAACAAGGTTTTCCCCGGCTTCCACCCGTCTTTTACAGCTCGATCCCAGTCGGCCTTAAACTCAGGCGCTTGACCCACAATCACGTTGAATCCGTTATCACGTAAGTTGAGTGACTGGGCCGGACCTTGGACGCCGTACCCTAAGACGGCAATCACTTCGTCTTTCAACACCTTCCGCGCTTTTGACAGCGGAAATTCCTTGCGCGTTACTACTTCTTCAATTACACCGCCGAAATCAATCTTTGCCATATTTCATTCTCCGTAGTTTTCAGAGTTAAAAAACTGCAGTTATTCACGGGGGAGGGCCACCTTCCCCGTACGAGTCAAATCGATTATACCAAATTGCTCCATTAAACTAATAAACTTTTCGATTTTCGATTCACTACCTGTAATTTCGCACGTAAGGCTCTTAGGTTGTACATCGACAATCTTGGCCCGGAAAATGTCAGCGATTTGGATTACCTCGGAGCGTGTCTGTGCATTTACCGAGACCTTTACCAGAGCCAGCTCACGGTCCACATACTCACCGTCTTTGAAATCCCTTACTTCAATTACCTCAGGCAATTTCTTTAATTGCTTTACTATCTGTTCCAAAGTTGCGTCGTCGCCCTGCGTAACAATAGTCATCCTCGATGCTGTTTGGTCATACGTCGGGGCCACATTCAGCGTGTCGATATTAAACCCGCGGCCACTGAACAATCCTGCAACCCGCGTAAGAACACCAAACTTATTTTCTACCAACACTGAAATTGTGTGTCTCATAAAAGCGAATACTATCGTATGCCCACCCGCTGAGATTAGCAACCACCATTTACAGGGCATGGTACCGTGCGCGTGGAATTATAGTTTTGAGCCGGTCAGCCTCTCGTAAGCCTCAATATACTTTTCTGAAGTCCGCGCAACTACCTCTGGAGGCAGTTCAGGCGCGGGCGGGGTTTTATCCCAACCTATGCTTTCCAAGTAATCTCTAACGTATTGTTTATCAAAGCTGGGTTGGGCCTGACCCGGACGATATTCACTAGCAGGCCAAAACCGCGATGAGTCAGGCGTAATTAACTCATCGATCAAAATTATCTCACCGTCGACTTGCCCAAACTCGAACTTTGTATCAGCAATTATAATCCCCCGCTCACGTGCATAATCTCGGGCACCCTTATAAATCTTTAAACTTAACTCCCGAATTTTTTCAGATAAGTCACGGCCCACAATCTCACATGCTCGCTCAAATGGAATATTTTCATCATGCCCTACTTCAGCCTTGGTCGAAGGGGTAAAAATGGGTTCAGGCAATTCTGCCGATTCAACCAAACCCTCAGGTAACTTAATCCCACACACAGTACCAGAACGCTTATACTCTTTCCAACCACTGCCTGCGAGAAATCCACGTACAATTGCCTCTACCGGTAACGGTTTTGCCTTACGCACAATCATTGCCCGTGGGATAAGCACATTCTTGTACCCTTCAGGGAGTTGACTTATCGCAGGATCTTGCAATAAATCCTCTCCATAAGCCAAAACATGATTAGGGACGATATTCTCAAAATGTTTGAACCAGAAAATTGAGATTTTATTCAAGACCTCCCCTTTCCGGGGAATCCCGTTCGGCAAGACTACGTCAAATGCTGAAATTCGATCTGTGGCAACAAGCAACAATCGATCTCCAAGATCAAATATATCCCGGACCTTTCCGCTCCGAAGTTTACGTATACCTGGCAGCTCAATGCTTAACAAAACTTCGCTGTTGTTCATACCGGCGCTGTAGAGGGAAAGCCTAATTACCCGCCATTTGTTTGTCAAGAAATGCTGGAATTCATCCGATCTAAAATCACACTACACACCTGCTCAGCCCCAATTGACTCAAACAGCTTAAAGTACCGTTGACATGCTCGACAAGGTTTGGACTCAATTTGAATCATAAGCCCACATATATTTTCAGACCCTGAGGCACAAAACTTGCCCCTCTTCTTATCCCTTCCAGTGCATTCCATAATCAAATCCCTTCACCGAAAGTTTGGGAAAGCAACGCTAGTTTAACCTACGCAATCAAAAAAACACCCAACTTATCCCCGTGCCCGGCATAGATTTAAAACGGTATTCTTTCCAATTTAAGAACCACGCATGCGACCAAGGGAAATAAATCTTTCCCTTTCGTGCTTCCAGTTTCTCTCGTTTGAAATTCGAACTTCGTAAGTGTCGCAATTTATCTGCCAGTAAGCATCACACTGCAACCTTGTTTTACACTAACGGCCTAGTCCCTTGTCAATTCACCTACAAACTGTTTTTCGAAATGTGAATGGATTCCGCCTTCCCAACCTCAAGTGACACAAAATTGACCTAAAAAACCCAAACAATGCCAAGCGATTATGTTTTTGTTACCAAGGCCATAGGCTGCACGAGTCACCATGACCCCGAGTTTAGAGTTCCGTCGGATCATTTGTCACATTGGTGAGAGCAATTGAAAAATCACGATCCACTAACTTACAAGCGCTTTGACAAGTCGCGGACAATGGCACACACATCCCACAAACTTAGCGTTTTGGGGGTGGACGCCCCTCCCCGATCCCCATCGTGATATATATGGCATAATTTTAATTTACGAAAAAAACGGGATCGAGACCTCCTTCGCCGCTTTAGCGCATTCAATAAATCTTTTGAATGCATCGCATTGAAAACCAGGGTAACTGGATATACTTGGGAATCCCGGATTCGAAATCTTTACAGAGCTAACAAGGGGAAGTCTAAGCAAGCTGCTAGGCATCACAAAATGTGACTTCTCATGGAGAACCCCGTTGCGCGTGCTTCCGATTGACACTTCAATGAATGAGATCGCCGATGCCTCCGCCGGATTAGTATAAAACAAGTGGCGCGTGGCAAAACTTGCCACGCGCCACCGCTTTCTTCGACCAATAAACTTAATTCCTAGGGGTTCCTATTTGCGTTGGAACCGCCGCAAGGCAGTTACGATAATCCCGCCCAACGCAAGAGCCACACCTGACCATGGCTCAGGAACCATAGTAATTTTAAGGTTATCGAACTGCCACAGCTGGGTCCAAGATTGGCCTGGTTCCACTGGCGAACCGGGCCATGGTGGTCCCCCAATTTCAATTGACCAATTGGGATTCGTCAAATTCCATGATGTACCTTGCCACCAATCTATGGTCAACTCAGACAAGTTTCTTGAGACGTGAACCCATTCTCCGGTGTTTGTAATCTGAATTGAAAAACCACGTCCATAATCACCTTCACTCTCCTTCGTTAGCACATATACCTGTAAATCGAGAGGATCCCATTGCCCTTCCACTCCGCGAATATCAAACTCGATTGTATAATCCTCAGGCCTTGTACTTGTATTCCCACTTAACGTAATATCCCACTTCGAACCATATCGCCCGTTCAAAGTGGTTTGCCCCGTGTTTTGTACCTGTCCCAGCTCATTGACAACTATATTACCCTCTCCCACATCTTCAAAAGTCACCTGCGGGCTTGGCACCGCGTCACTACCCCAGTTCCATGCGGGGAAATCTGAACCCGGAGTCCGGTTATTATAATCATCGAAGTAGACGGTTATCTGGGCGGTCCCTATGTCGCCCCACCAGCGTGAGCACTGCTCCTAATACTCCAACTTTTGATAACGCTGCAGCTCTCATAATCGCTCTCCTCCCTATGTTAGTAATATTTATTCGCTAAACTGATTAGTGTACCCACTTTTACTTCGTAGGCACATCCTAGCATTCGAATGCATTTTCCCGGTATTTTAAAAAACTGTCAATAGGGGGAAACACTCATTTTGATCAGATTTTAACCCGGGAATCACTAGGCTGAATCTCGATCTCTTCTTCCGTCTCGTTTTTGACCTACGCGGACACCAAAGGGGTGGCCAGCAATCTATCTCATTGGAACCCATTTTACGCTGACTACTCAAATTCACGTAAGCCGATTAAATACGGTTGCGCACATTGATGGTAGCTTGCTAGACCCCGTCCTACAGTGGGAGTCATGGACTAGGACTTTTCCAATTCACTACCAATATTGAATTGACTTACCGGGTTTAGCAATCCGGTGTATGAAGCGTATCTCTTCTAACAATCACTAAACCAAATTTAGATCAAAATCAATTATTTGAGGGTGTCATTTGAAAGCTGCTTTTCAATCTTGCCGGAGTGCAATGGGACGAGCTGGGGAAAGTGATGCGCGTCATGAGCCTCAACGAAGTCCACACACCTTCTGCTTAAACAGGCTACAAAGCTCATCTAAAGCCAATACATTTGGTCATAAATCCAATAAATCGTCCTGCTTCTGGACCGTTCCTTAAAATTTCGCTTACACCCGATCTTTAAAACGTCTATGCCGTTTCACGGCTAAATAAATACGCATCTCATCAGCAATCTGTCTCAGCTTATTTCCCAGGTAGTGCCACATGTCTGCGCGCGGAAGGAAGGGCGTGCAGAGGCAGCGTAGAGTCTTTCCCACTACGCTAAGCTAGCCCGAAAAAATACGACCGAGAATTTTGGAGATCTTTTTTGTCGCGCCGTTTGTAACACTGGTACCCGCGGTTACGAAAAAATTAAGTCACCTATGGTGACTTTGCATCCATAGCTAAGACAATCCGGGCTATTATCCGAACAATGGTACCCAAAGTTTAAAGTGTGTAGCATGCAGATTGGTTTTACTTAAGGGCTCCGGAACCTACTGCGCACCCTGAACCAGGAAATTACTTTCATGGAATTAGCTAATAATTAGCACAACACGGAGGGGTGGGTAAACCCGAAACACGCAAAAATCCTGACCTTTCTTTTAAAAGGATTGCTAGGTAAAGTCTTTGGTGTTGATCCCGATCGAGTCAATCGACCTATTCCGTAATTTAAGCGGGGTCGAATTAGATGCGCTCCGCCGTATAGTTCAGGAAAAGTTTTATCCCGCGGGCAGAGAGATATTCCGTGAGGGTGATCCCGCGGATGGTGTCTACATAGTGAAGAGCGGGCGGGTGGGCGTCTCGCGGGCACGGTTGGACCGATGCAACGCAGGGTATTGATGGAAATTGGTCCGGGGGAGATATTTGGGGAAACAGCTGTACTTGAGATGCGGCCCCGGTCAACGTACGCCATCGCATTAGAAAATACCGCGGTTTACTTACTACCACGTGGCGAACTTCTTCATTTCATTGAGAGGTCACCTGGGCTAGCCCTAGTGCTGCTTCAAAAATTTAGCCAAAGAATGCGGGAGTTTAACCGCCGGTACATTGAAGAGATTGTCCAAACTGAACAGCTAGCCATTATTGGGCGGTTTGCTCGGGCAATTGTGCACGACTTAAAAAATCCACTGACTGTTATTTCCCTGAGCGCCGAGCAAGCCTGTGCACCTAATACGAGCCCACAACAAAGGACTGAAGCTCTCAATCGAATCCGGAAACAAGTCGAATACATACGCGCCCTTGTAGAAGAGATTCTCGAGTTCAGTTCTGGAACGGGCAGTGAAATGAAGTTAACCCCGACCAATTATGCACAGTTTATTGCCGAGACGATTTCCGAGTTGCAACAGCAAACTACCCTTAAATCCACACGGTTAACGCTGGCTAATGCGCCACCGCCAATAACCCTTTTAATAGACCCCCAGCGACTGCGTAGGGTGTTTGTAAACCTTGTATCAAATGCAATGGATGCAATGCGCGAAGGCGGGGTGATTACGTTCCGGTTTAATTTAGAACCCGATGGCTTGATAACGGAAATAGAAGACACAGGTCCGGGCATTCCCCCTCAAATCATGGACAAGCTCTTTCACGCGTTAGTTACGCATGGCAAAGAGCACGGGACAGGTTTGGGGTTGAGCATATGCAAGCAAATTGTGGAGCGACACGGTGGGCAAATCTGGGCAAGGAATAAACCGGAAGGTGGGGCAATATTTGCTTTTAAACTTCCAATGCCTGAAAAGCTAAACCCGCAACTGCAAAACGAATTGCAAAAACCATCGCCGGTAAAAAAAACCAACTAGACCGTTCATGCGCAGAATTCGAATTTTACCTGAAGAGGTAGCAAATCAAATCGCGGCCGGTGAAGTTGTCGAACGCCCTGCCAGCGTGGTTAAGGAATTGGTCGAGAATGCCCTGGACGCTGGTGCTAAACATATCAAAGTTGAGATCCAGGCGGGTGGCCGGGCTCTAATTAGGGTCACGGATGACGGCTGCGGAATGAGTCGCGAGGACGCCTTGCTTGCCTTTGAACGCCATGCAACAAGCAAAATCTCGACAATCCACGACCTACAACGGATTACCTCGTTTGGGTTCCGGGGTGAGGCACTTCCTAGCATCGCTAGCGTAAGTCAATTGACCCTGGTGACACGTCCCTCTGATCCCGCGGTTCATGAGGGCACCCGGGTGATAATCCACGGAGGGAAAATCATCAATGTAACAACAGCAGGTACACCTCCCGGCACAATCGTTGAAGTCCGTAACCTCTTTTACAACGTGCCTGCCAGGCGTAAATTCCTTAGGAGCGACGAGACGGAAGCGGCCAATATTGAACACTACCTCACCACTGTAGCCCTTGCATTTCCAGAGATTGCGTTCACACTCGTAAAGGATGGACGAATCATACTGCAGTTTCCGCCGATCCCTACCTTGCACTCGAGAACCATCCAGCTCGAAGCGTTAGCCGAACGACTTCGTACAATCCTGCCCGGGATCCAACTAATCCCAGTGGATTCCGAAACGCTTAAGGATGTTCTGCCGGGGCTTCTAGGCTGGGACGAAGCTAGAGTTGATATGTCACTGATAGGTTACGTCGGGGCCCCACGGGGTCGACCCGTAGCACAAGAGCAGACCAGTACATCTACGTAAATCGCCGGCCTATCGAAAATCGGGCCTTAAGCGCAGCGATTGAGGCGGGTTACCATACCCTACTCATGAAAGGCCGTAGACCCATCTGTTGTCTTTTCCTTGAAATTGAGCCCACGGAAGTCGACGTCAATGTTCATCCAACAAAACGCGAAGTTAAATTTAGGCACGAAAGTCACGTGCGTGCATTTGTTACGGAAGTGATTCGATTTACCCTGGCACGCGCTCATAAGCCAATTACTCCCTCCAGCCCAACTATTTCCAAATCGCTCTCAAATGCGGTTTTACCTTCACACACTACCAATCCCATTGATGTATCAAAACCACCGCTTCCAATACCAAAGCCAAGTCATGAGACCGGACCGGACACCGCCCCTAAAGCACCATCTCCAAAAAGTGAAAGGCTTCTAGGCCTCGGCTTGCCCAACCGCGAATATCAGTCAAAATTGCCCCAAGCACCGAAATCCGGTTCCTCAACACAACCTCTGGATTACTCCAATCAAGCAAACATTATCCCAGTGCCTGAACCGCAAACGTTTATTTCACCACCTTCTTCTGTTAGTTGCGTTCGGCTGCAAACTCAAAAAGATTTATATCCTCCCCCGGTCTCTCTTTTGCATGTGCCGCTTCGATATATTGGCGTGCTTGGTAACTTGTATGTGCTATTCGAATCTGACCGCGGTCTTGTTCTCATGGACCAACACGCAGCCCATGAACGAGTGCTATTCGAAAGGATGTTATCGTATGTTGAAACTAACGCCGTTGTACCTTCTCAAAAACTTCTTCTACCGCAGACAATAGAACTTTCGACGCGCGACTCTCAAATGCTTCGGGAGATACTTCCCGCGCTCCAGAAATTGGGTATAAGCCTTGCCGAATTTGGACCTCACACTTTCTTGTTGGACGGTCTACCTGCACTAATTAAGATTGGAGACCCTAAACAATTCGTGCTTGACCTCATTGACGGCGTGAAAGAAGCAACCGTTCCCCTAAACATTCGGCATTTAGGATGGGAAACCCTGGCAAGGACGGTATGCCGCCACGCAGTAAAAGCGCATGACCCACTCTCGCATGAAGAAATCCTAGCATTGCTCGAGCAACTCCGCCATTGCCAGATGCCATACACATGCCCGCATGGACGACCCACTTTAATCGAACTTAGCTACCGGGAAATAGAAAAGAAATTTGGCAGGGTAACTTAAAACACAAAGTAGGAATCACTATCGAACTACCCCTTTATATTTCGCAGCAGTTGCATGTGTAAACAACCATGCAATTTCTCAGCTTACAAGTTGCTGCAATTCCCTAAAATTGCTTCTTAAAGTCCACAAGATTCTAAACGCTTATCCAGTCGCTATACTGACCACTGAGAAGGAACTCTGATTTCGACACATATAATCGATTCGGCAAAAGACCCGCAAAACGAACGGTCTATCAAATTCGCTGAGGATGCCAATCCGCCTATTACAACCGAATGGGACAAAAAATGGTTGCGGGGGGTGGATTTGAACCACCGACCTTCAGGTTATGAGCCTGACGAGCTACCGGGCTGCTCCACCCCGCGATCCCATTTGACGAAGAAAATGTATCCAATAGCCAGGAAATTTCAAGCCGCAATTTAAACTTCCCACTGTCTCCGGTATTTCAAACAAATGAGGCCCTTTCCAAAATCATTTCGCGCTTTCCTCCATGCAATATTTTATTTTTGGAAAAGACCGGTCACAAAAAGACGCTGCCTGCACCAACCCCGGATTAAAACGCCAGAACTACACTTAGGCTACATCACCCGAAACAAAGTAATTCGAAGTCTTGCAGTAGGCAGACGTGCAAATTATTATTGCGCTACCTGTGACAGTGCTCAGGCGCATTGAACAAATTGAACCTTCAAAGGAGGAGGTATGACTGCCTTACCGATACTTGCCGCATCAACTGGTAAAGAGGTATTGTTGCGACTCACACCTGTAGATTTCGTAATTATCGTCATTTACTTCGCCGCAGTCTTATTGATTGGTTTCTACCTCAAAAAATACGCAAAAACTGGAGAAGACTTTTTCCTCGCAGGGAGGCAGATGACCGCATGGATTGCAGGCCTGAGTTTCATATCTGCAAACCTAAGCTCACTTGAAACGATGGGTTGGAGCGCAATGGCATACCAATATGGAATGCTTGGGGCTCATGCGTATTTGATCGGGGCCATCCCTGCAATATTGTTTCTCGCAATTGTAATGATGCCTTTTTACTACGTCAGTCGGACTCACTCCGTACCCGGTTACCTAAAACTGAGATATGGTGAAGGACCGAGATTAATCGCGGGCATTACTTTTAGCTTCATGACGGTAATGGTTAGTGGGGCTAGCATGTTTGCAATGGCTAAAATTCTAAAGCTTTTGCTGGGNTGGAGCGAAGACGTGAGCATCTGGGTTTCATCTCTGACTGTAGCAATCTATGTGGCGCTGGGCGGATTAAGGTCTGCGTTATTTAACGAAGTTCTGCAATACTTTCTCATCTGGGCAGGGTCGCTGCTGATCCCCATATTGGGTTTAATCCATGTAGGTGGCTGGAACGCCCTGATGCGGAAAATCCAAGAAAACGTGCCAATCATTCATCCTTCGGTAGGAAACGCCGATTTCACTAGCTTGTGGCGAAACCTTGGATCTTTTGACACAAACCCCATGGGTATTGATTGGTTCGGAATGGTATTTGGCTTAGGTGTGGCTGTAAGCTTTGGATACTGGTGCACAGATTTTCTACAGGTTCAGCGTGTCATAGTAGCAAAAGACCTCCGTTCAGCTCAAAATGGGACAATCATAGGTGCATTCCTTAAAATGATGGTACCCCTGATAGTCACCATTCCTGGCCTACTAGGGCTTGCCGTATTAACTAACCCAGATGGTTCTCTAATGGTGTTAGTCCCTGAAAGCGACCCAAGGGCACGTATTACACACAACACTTTCAACGAAGTCCTTCCTCTTTTAATGAGCCAATATCTGGGGCCTGGGTTGCTCGGGCTTGGGGTTACCGCAATGATCGCGGGTTTCATGTCAGGGATGGCAGGAAACGTAAGTGCTTTTGCCACGGTATGGACCTATGACGTCTACCAACCGATTTTTAAGAAATCGGCACCCGATCAGCATTACTTGTTCGTGGGCCGTCTATGCTCAATACTAGGCATTCTACTCTCAATAGGGACAGCTTATACCCTGAGGTATTTCTCAAACATCCTTGAATATCTCCAGGTGCTAGTGTTCTTCTTTATCGTGCCACTTTTTGGCGTGATCATTGTTGGAATGCTCTGGAAACGGGCCACACCAGCTGGTGGATTTTGGGGATTCCTCTCGGCAATATTAGTTTCGATTGGAATGTGGGTTTACGTTCATACATTCCCCGACGGATATATGCCCGCTCCCAAAATAACAATTAAAGAAGGTACTACAGTCCAAGTGGAGAAGAGCGAAAATGGCACTATTTGGCGAGTCACAATCCAAAAGGGAGAACTCGAGGCAGTAAACGTACCTCAAATAAAAGAGTTTGGTACACTTCAAACAGAGCTCCAAATACCGCCCACAGTAACTCTCCGCACAAATGTACACAAAGTTCAAATCCTAGCGCCTTCCGTAAGCGACATGGTCTCAGGTAAAACCCTCAAATTTGGGATCGAGGGCGCCGAGCTGGTCTTGAAAGAAGGGGTTACCGTACGTTCAAAAACCTGTCGTACAAAAATTCAACCCAGCGAATTTCAATCCCAAGCACGCAAAGGTAGTTGCGCGGTCCGAAAAAGCAAAGCCAATGGCAATAAATATGTACAGTGCCTGGTGGTCGTTCCTCGTAAGCGTTACTGTGACCATTGGGGTAAGTCTATTCACAAGGCCCAAACCTGAATCTGAACTTCGTAATTTAGTGTTAGGACTAACTCAGATTCCTGACGAGGGCCCATGCCCTTGGTATAAGAAGCCGGGCTTATGGGCAGCAATATGTGCTGCGGTACTAATTGCAATTAACATAATCTTCTGGTAACTGGCTTATGCACACACATGACCAAGGCATAAGAATCTGGTGGTTTATTGGTACGATTCTCTTAGTCTACGGTGTGCTGATCACCTGCGTCGGCATTTACCAATGGATGAATCCCCCACCGCCGGAATTCAGGGTCAAATTGTGGGAACTTCATGCAGACGTGTGGTGGGGAACGTTAATCACCATCTTTGGTACGTTCTATTTCTTTAAGTACTTCCCCACACAAGAACAACTCCAACAACTCAAGCATCTTTTCAAAGATTAGCACACCAAGCACTGGGACGGTTCAGGACCACTGGGTTTTCGACACGTAAATCTTTTTCCCACCTCGTTGGCTCCCCAGAAACAGAAGCCCCCCTAACGCAAAGTCGCGCGTGTGCATTCTATTTTGTCCGTTACAATAGGGCATGTACCGCTGTTGATAGATCTCCGTAATCGCGGACAAAATAAAACGACGAATCTGCTACAGTTAATGGGTTGGGGTGGAATTCTCAATCCTCTTCTCAGCGGCCTTATTATTCCAATGGTGGATGCTAATTAACCCCCCCACCGAGTAAAAATACAACAAAATTTCAGGCGCGGAAAAACTGGTCCTCGTTGACAAATTTAATTGACTAGGACAGTTTTGGCTTATGCCTAAGCCAGCATTGGGTCGTGGTCTGGAAGCACTTTTAAAAAGTAAAAGTCCAAGTACCCTCTGTGGAGGCAAAGCCTGACCAGTCGGCAACACCAGACTCTATGCGGTCCAGAGAGGGGACGATCCAATTCATACCTACCGACCGGATACGCCAATCTCCATTTCAACCCCGTAAGGATTTTCCCGAAGAAGCTTTAAGGGAGCTGGCTGAGTCAATCCGAGCTCATGGAGTGATGCAGCCCATCCTGGTACGCTCAAAGGGAGAATTCTACGAATTAATCGCAGGGGAACGTCGATGGCGTGCAGCTCAGATGTGCGGCCTGCAGACAATCCCCGCAATTATACATGAGATGGATGACAAGACAGCGCTCGAAATGTCATTGGTGGAAAATCTCCAACGTCAGGACTTGAATCCCATTGAAGAAGCCCTTGGTTACTCCGCACTGGTAGAGCAATTCAATCTCACCCAGGAAGAAGTTGCGCAGCGTGTAGGCAAAAGCAGGGCCGCTATAGCAAATGCTCTACGGCTTCTCAAGCTCCCACATTTCATCCAGGAATATCTTCGCACGGGCAAGATCACCCCAGGCCATGCCAGGGCCATTCTGAGTTTAGAAGATCAGACTCTGCAGATACAACTGGCAAACCGGATAGTTAATGAAAACCTATCAGTCCGGCAAGCCGAACGGCTAGCCACAGCACTTTCGTCCGGCAAAAAATCTCGGCAGAAATATACAACTTCAATTACCAAATCGCCCCACATCCAAACAATTGAAACGAAACTACGACAGCATTTCGGCACTCGAGTTGACCTTCACTATTCGGCGGGTATTGGCATGGTACAAATCCACTTCTTCAACGACGAGGACCTTACCCGAATCCTGCAATTAATGGGTATCCAGCTGGAATAGGTTAAATTTGACAAAACCACACCGAATAAATCCGTATAATTTCTCCGGTTTTAAACCTTGCGGGCAACTTTAATGAAAACCGAGCGAAATAAACTTAAAACCCGAATTCACAGGTGTGTACGGGTATTGAGAAAGGCATGCCGTAGACCACCAGCGCTTGCAATAATTCTGGGCAGTGGCTTTAAGTCTTTTGTTAGCTGAGTTTGAGGGAGTTCAAATTCATTATTCTAGGTTGCCTGGCTTTCCAATTCCCTCGGTTAGTGGCCATGCACCAGTGCTAACTATATCGGATAAAGAAGGTATACCTGTATTAATTTTGGGGGGCCGCGCACATTATTACGAAGGGTTTTCAATGGACGAGGTCACATTTCCAATCCGGGTATTAGCCCACTATGGAGTAAAAATAGTTATGCTCACAAACGCGGCTGGTGGCATTAACCGAAATTTTAAGCCAGGGGACCTAATGCTCATACGAGATCACATAAATTTAATGGGGACAAACCCCCTCCGAGAAAGCGTGTTTGTGGGTGAATCGGACCGGTTTGTGGATTTGACAGATGCGTACGATCCCACTTTGAGAAAACTCTTAAAACAGGCGGCTCAATCACAGAAAATCAAATTACAAGAGGGAATTTATCTAGCGGTATCAGGACCAACCTACGAAACACCTGCTGAGATCGAGGCTTTTGCAAGATTAGGTGCAGATGCTGTTGGTATGAGCACCGTACCTGAAACCATTGTAGCACGTCACTGTGGTATGAAGGTCGTAGCTCTTTCGTGCATTACCAACATGGCTGCGGGCCGGTCATCTGCGCCCCTTTCACACGAGGAGGTAATATCTACCAGCTCAAAGATAAAAACGACCGTAGTTACACTAATCAAAGCATTTATTAAACTGCTGGCCGCACACGATGCCTGGTGCATAAATTGAGTAGGGAAATGAACATAAAAACGCTCAAAATATTTTGTGACTTGGCGGAGTTGAAAAGTTTCATCCGCACAGCCCGGCTGCATCAGATCTCGCAATCAGCAGTCAGCCAACATCTGCATAGCTTAGAACGTGCCCTAGGGCTAACGCTAATCGAGCGAGACAAGAAAAACTTCAATTTAACCCCAGCCGGGAAAAAAATCCTCGAATATGCGAGCCAAATCGTAAAACTCCATGAACAACTCGTTTCTGCTGCGGCAGAAATGACCAACACGGTTGCTGGCACAATTAAGGTGAGCGCGATTTACAGCCTCGGCCTACATTTTTTACCTCCAGTATTGAAAACATTCATGCAGCAAAATCCCACAGTATTAGTGCACATTTTGTATTCGACCGCCAGCGAAGTCTATAACGCTGTGCTAACGCACTCAGTAGACTTGGGTTTGGTGGCATACCCAGAACACAATCCCTTACTCAAGGTTATAAAGATTGCTCAGGAACGAATGGTAGTGATTTGTCATCCAAACCATTCATTTTCCCAGCGGCAAAGCCTCTCGATCAAAGACCTCCAAGATCAAAAGTTCATCGGATTCGAGGAAAAAGTTCCAACTCAAATTGCAATCGAACGAGTGTTACGTAAATTCAACGTCCGCGTAAACAAAGTGATGGAATTTGACAACGTGGAAACAATCAAATGCGCTGTTGAGATTGAGGCTGGAATTGCAATTGTCCCCGAAACGTACCGTGACTCAAGAAGTAGCTCGTGGCACACTGAAAGCAATTCCGCTTACTGAACCCGAAATGTACAGGCCCGTAGGTGTTATCTATAGGCGTGATAAGGTCCTTACTCCCGCAATGGAAGCATTTCTACAAGCGCTGATGAATAAACGAACTAGTGTTGTTTCCGAAGGTTTTCAGGATTTAACTTCTGCAGGTCCTTAGGAACGAATTTGCCGTCCTTCCGGATGAGTTCGCCATCAAACCAGACTTCCCCCCCACCCCATTCAGGACGCTGGATTAACACCAAGTCCCAATGTATCGCCGAACGATTTCCATTATCACATTCATCATAAGCCCGTCCAACCGCCAAATGAAGCGAGCCCGAAATCTTCTCGTCAAAAAGGATATCCCCCATGGGCTCATTTATGTAAGGGTTGATTCCCAACGAGAATTCGCCCAAATATCTTGACCCCTCATCAGTGTCCAAAATCTCGTTTAGTTTCTTTGTATTATTAGCCTCCGCTTGAACAATCTTGCCCTTCTTAAACACTAAGCGGATATTCTCGAACTTAGTACCCGTGTAAATTGTGGGCGCATTAAATTGGATCACTCCCTCCACGGAGGCTTTAACTGGGCATGAAAACACTTCCCCGTCAGGAATGTTGTGATGTCCCACACAAGGAACCGCACCCAATCCTTTAATGCTAAAGGTTAAATCCGTGCCCGGGCCTACTATTCTGACNTTATCCGCCTTTTTCATCCTCTCTAACAAAGGCTTAACAGCGTTAGCCATCCGGCTATAATCAAAAGTACACACCTTGAAGAAGAAATCTTCAAAGGCTTCTGTGCTCATTCCAGCGCTTTGAGCCATGCTGGGTGTCGGCCATCGCAAAACGCACCAACGGGTATTCTTTACCCGCCAATCCACCACTTCTCTCATCCGCCGCATGTACAACTGCATCCGATCGGAGGGGACATCCGCGTTTTCACTTGCATTTTCACTACCCCGAACCCCTATATACACAGTCATCTTCTTCATCCGGAACAGCTCAATGTCTCGGTAGAATCGGGCTTCACGATCAGTGATCCCTTTAGCAATTTCCCGGTTAACCCGGGAACAACGCTCTACTACAACTGGGATACCGCCAGCTTGCCGAACTGCGCGTATCAACGACACCACGAAGCTATCTGGGACATCGGTTGTATCGACCATCACACGGTCACCGTTTTTGACACGGACCGAATAAGAAATAATTAACTTTGCCAGCTGATCAAACCTTGGATCTTTCATAAAGTCTCTTACTCTTTTGCCGTACTGGATTTCTTAGCAGAGGGCGTGGCAAATTTGCGGCCAACCGTTTTAGACTTTAATTCAGCCCTACGCCACGCCCGCTCTTGCCTTTCCACTTCTTCTAGCAATGCTTCTTCTGCACTCCAACCATGCCTTACTGCTAAGCTTACCAATTCGAATAACCGTCTACCTAATTCTGACTGCGACCCTATGTCCTTATCATCATTTGATTCGTCCAGTAATGCCAACTTAGCAGCTCGCTTAATTAGTTTCTGAGCCTTCATTAATGCTGGTAAATGGTTGGGCACACCGTCAAACACCGACCTTCGCTCCTGTGGAGTGCCCTCCTTCTCTGCCATCTTAATCTTTTCCCAGTTCTTAAGCACATCCTCAACATGCGCCACCTTCAAATCCCCAAATACGTGTGGATGGCGCCTCACCAACTTTTCCACAAGATGCTTGCAAACATCGCCGAACGTAAATGCACCTCGTTCACTCGCTATTTGGCAATGAAAAACTACGTGTAACAACACGTCTCCAAGCTCTTCAATTAACGCTTTGTCATCGCCACTTTTTATTGCATCGCGCAACTCATAAACCTCTTCCACTAAATGACCCCAGATCGATTGATGAGTCTGCTTTCTATCCCATGGACAACCATCTGGGGCACGCAGCTTGGCCACCACTTCCAATACTTCGCTAATGTAGTTGCAGTGGTTTAAATTACCTCGCTTCATAAGCCTTTATAACACAACTAGATCGTTACGATGGATTACCTCTTTCCGGTGTACGGTGCCAGATCGGATTTCTTGGGCAGAAAACTTAACTAATCCTCGCGCAAACTCAGTGCCATTCAGGTCACATATCCTTACCACCTCTCCTGCCTTGAACTCGCCTTCTACCCGGACTATGCCGGGGGGCAATAGGCTTTTACCCTTTTCGCGGATGGCTACTTTGGCACCGTCATCAACAACTAGTGTTCCTTTGGGATGATGGAAAAAAGGCAATCCATCGTTTTCGGCTTTTGAGTTTTCGGAGGTTTGGTTTAAACAGGGTCCCCACTTCCTCACCGTTTAAAATCATATCCAAAACCCCCGGTTTGTAACCAGGTGCAAGTGACAAGCGGGATACCAGCCCGTGTTACAATTCGGGCAGCCTTGATTCTTTGTTATCATTCCACCAACCGCAGTGGGGCTATTCGTGCCTCGGGCAATTCTTTCAATTTGGGAATCTATCTTGTCCACCTGGCTTATAAGTCGTGCGTGAGCAGTACCAAACCCCTCTATTAAACCTTCTGCGGTGGTCAGTATTACAAGCAAATCAGCCGGCAATAAACACGCTACAAGCGCAGATAATGTGTCATTATCCCCCACCTTTATCTCAGCAAACGAAACTACGTCGTTCTCATTCACGATAGGTACAACCCCATGTTCTAGTAATTTTACTAGTGTATTTCTTGCATTGAGATGACGATCGTGATCTTCCAAGTCCTCATGCGTAAGGAGCACCTGCGCCACCTTCAATCCATGCTTTGCAAACAATCTAGTGTAAATCCCCATGAGCTGGCTCTGTCCCACAGCAGCACAAGCCTGGAGTTCGGCAAGGTCGGTCGGACGCCTATCATAGCCTAAAATGCCCATACCCGCCCCTACGGCCCCTGAAGTGACCACTACAATTTCTTTGCCCGCTAACCGTTGGCGCGCTATCTGCTCGACCAACGGTTCCATTTTTTCAGGAGCAAGCCGCTTCTGAGTATCAGTTAAAATTCCTGTACCTAACTTAACTACGATCCTGCTTGCATTCTTCAAGGACTCACGGTTCACAACTTTTGTACCCTAAAGAAAAACGCCGCGTTAAAAAAGCTAAAATTTGGCAACTGTCCAAATAAGAAGTCCGTAGCCGATCCTTCTGGAATAATTCACCACCTAACGTTGTCGCTCCCTCGGCGAAGTAAGCCGCCGTGTTACACTGGCGGGTGGATTCGGTTTTGGCTCCTTGAATGCCGACCGGAATAACCAATGCCTTTTCAGTCCTTGTACGAACTCATCAGTGTGCACAATCAGCTGATTCACAGCCGAGAGAAAGTTTGAATTCGCCTGTAGCTGCGCGTTAACATTGCTTACACCCGTCTGTAAATTCGCAAGCAACCAGCGGAGTTCCATTATCAATGTCTGCGCATTCGTGCTCAACTCACTCACCACCACAGAAACATTCGTAGTCAAAACGCCAACCTGGGAAAGTTGATTACTCCCAAGCAACCAGTTACCCAGTGCACCGTCGGCGGATAAATAATTCACTAGTAAATCCAAATTTGACATAAGACGTGATCCAGCCAAGGCTGTTTCATTTATGTTGGACATGGTCATAGTTGCGGTTTGGAGGAGTAACGACACCTGGTTTGTCAACGCTATAACCCCGCCAAGTAGTACTTTTGTTTCATCAATGGCAGATTGTACTTTTTCGGAGAGTGCAGGCGTCTCTTCTGCAACTAGCCAATACGGTTTTTGAGTGAGAGTGTAAGGCTCAAACCTTTCCGCAGATGGATTCCAGACCCCGGTAATTCGACGACGTTGCTCAGTGGTGTCCATGACCCATATTTTCTCCCTGTGACAGGATGCAATTAACTCCAAGTTTGCTAAAGTTAACGGTGTAGTGGCTCGAATAACCAAGTTTGTCCCTTCCAAAAATATATTCTCCGCTAACACCCATTTTTTGTCTCTTTCTTTTGCGAAGCGCTGAGCAGTTTCGAGCGGGATAAGTCGAATGGGATGTTTCACATATGTTGGTAAACCTCCGGTACCCTTGGTTACCTCAATGCTCCGCTTGCCAAAGAAATCCGCAGGCTGAATACGGGCAACTGACCCCTCAGTCCACAAATAACCAAAGTACGGTTCCATAACCTCGAATTCCACATAAACGTTGTACATACTATCGGGTGGCATAGCTTCCACGCGTCTGATGCGTCCCACCTCAAACCCCATGAGGTACACCGGGTCACCTGGTTTTAAACCCGCCCCACTCTGAACCAATGTAAAATATACTGCTTTGGATCGAAACCACCCTTTTTTACTTGCTGTATGATAGGCGTAATAAACAAAGCCTACCACGAGAGTTAAAGCTGCCAACATAACAAACCATCCTACGACGCGCTCAATTCTACCGAGTCGTGTCCGCAGTTGCGGTGTCAAATCTTGCAATGGCATAGTCGTAAAACACTTTTCACAAAAGCACTTGCACACCGGTATCGCTTGTCCCGGCAATGCTATCCCAATCCCCGATCAACTTGAACTTTCCTTCTTCTAGCATGGCAAATTTATAGCCCTTTTTACCCCAAGGCGAAAGTGACGTAGTGCTCACAATCAAAGTGATAGAAGACGTGCTTACTTTGGACTGCCCCTGGTTTAGCCGCCACAAAAGGTGGAGCCACCATTGAGTTTGAACTGGATCTAGTCCCCGCAAGGGACAATCGATAAGCAATACCTCTGGGTCTAGGGCAAGCGCCCTTGCAATGGCTACCCGGCGACGTTGCTCGAAGCGCAGATGCCTAGGAAATGCAGGGCCTAAACTTGCACATCCAACTAAATCCAACAACTCCATCGCGCGGTTTTTAGCCTTTATCTCAGACATTCCGAGATGGTACCTGCACGGCAACATCACATTTTCAAGAACCGTAAATCTAGCTAAGAGGCCTCCATCTTCAGGAATAAACGCAAGCTTTAAACGAATGGGTAATCGCCGATCATCGATTATTGGCATCAACTCGCCCAAAAATTCGTATTTGCCGGTCACTGGAGGAAATAAACCTCCTAAAAACCTCAAAAAATCGCTTTTACCACTACCGCTTAGGCCTCCTACCACCCAGAACTCCCCTTTGTATACCAGCCATTCGTCGCAATACAAAATAACGCGTTCTGGTTCCAAAAGAGAACCTATGGCAGTCCTCTGAAGCTTCAAAACTGGTTTGCTATCAGCACTCATGGTCAACGTATCAAGTAAACTAACAAAAAAAGTGCATCCACAACCATCAATGCTACGATACTTTGCCCGACTGCACGGACGGTAACTACAGGCACTTGTTCAAGTTGGAGCGGTCTTGCCAACCCGTGGTAACAAGTCACAACAGCTATAATCACCCCAAATATCAAGGCTTTCAAACCCACTACCAAAAAATCCAACCAGCCTAGCGCTGCAGCTATCTGTCCAAAGTATTCACCCGGCATCAACGGAATGTCTTGGAAAAACGCCCAGGCATACCCAAAAAATAACACCGCAGCCTCAAAATACACAGTCAACGAAAACACACTCAATGCCAACCCCACCAGCTTCGGAACAACAAAAAAGTGGATGGGATCGATCCCCAACGACTCCAAAGCCTCTACTTCGCCCAAAGCACGGGCAGTACTGAGTTCAACCACATTGGCAGTACCTACGCGAGTCAATACAGCCCAGGCGGAAATTACAGGACCGAGTTCGCGAATTACCACAACGACCATAACAGACCCCAGATATCCTTGGGCACCTACCCGGGTTAACCAGGAAATCGTTTGACCCACCACAACCAAACCAATAACAGCCGCTAAGAAGATGAATAGGGGCATTAACTTAACGCCGCTCTTTATAAGTTGTTCCCGTACTAACGGTCCCACGGCAGCCCGAGCCACTCTCCATTTCAACAACAAAACTGTAAGCGATATCAAAGCGAAAGATACCAAACGACGGGTAGAATATCCCACGTTAATTACGTTTCTTCCAATCCACTGCGGAAGCTTTCCAAAGTGTAATCCGCAGACGCGTTCTTCGCCATTCACATGCCACATACCCAACTATCTTTAAATGAAATTTGCGCCTGTGGTCGACTCAGAAAAACCTACTTGCCGATACTCGTTCCCTGTGACCTTAAATGAAACACTAATCCGGATTGGTTTTGCAACTACGGAAGAAAAACGGCATATTAACTCGTGCAAAGGACTGAACTGCCTAGTGTGAACGACGCCGACTTACAACTATCAGACCAAGAGCTAGTAAACCGGGCTAAAAATGGAGACCTATCGGCGTTTGAAACGCTTGTTAGCCGTTACGAACAACGCGTTTTCAACCTGGCAATGCGTATGTTACACAACGTACACGACGCCGAAGACGTCACCCAACAAACATTTCTAAATGCATTGGAACACTTAGAAGAATTTAGGGGCGATGCTAGTTTTGCCACCTGGCTATACAGGATTGCCACCAATGCAGCCCTCAAAAACCTTCGCAAAAAACGTGGCTTACCCACCGTCTCGCTTGAAGAATCAACTGAACTCCAGGAGGAAAGGGATACCATTCCGCACCCTGAATACCTTGCCGATTGGCGTCAATCACCTCAAGAGCTCATCCAAAATAACGAAGTCCGCGCTCTAATCCAGCAAGCCCTAGATGAGCTTGACGAAAAACATAGACTGGTATTCTTGCTCCGGGACGTAGAAGGACTATCCGTGAAAGAAACTGCCCAAGCGCTCGGCATATCTGAGGCAAACGTAAAAGTCCGACTTTTAAGGGCGCGCCTTCAGCTCCGCGAAAAACTCACGCGCACGTTTGGAGACCCAAAAACCCTTGTAAAACCAGAACATAAACACAAAAATTCTGAGCCCCGTGCGTAACTTTTTCCGCGCACCTGGGTCAAAAGTTGTATGGACCTGCAATGAAATGTGATGAACTACTAAAATTACTCAATGAATACGTAGATGGGGAAATTGATCCGGCCTTCTGCAAAGAATTCGAGCAGCACCTGGCGGGTTGTGATCCGTGTAAAATAGTCGTCGATACCATCCGCAAAACCATCCTAATTTACAAAAAACGATCAGATCTACGAACTCCCAGTCGAATTCCGGGAACGGCTTCACAAGCTTCTTCGCCAGCGCTGGAGAGAAATAAGAGATTCTAAAGTTGAACAACCCCAACAACCCTCCCCTGCCCCACGCGCAAATAACCAAAACTAAAGGAATTCGTCAGCCCTGTGGTAGAGGCAAAACCCGATTTGTACCCCCCCAAAACTCACCCATTCCCCAATGGTTTTATTCCAGCGGAATGCTGTAACTATCATAGACAAAGTTGCTAAACACGCCGCGACCAAATGAATTATACACCCCCCTCTAACCGTCATACACTGAAAACGCCGAGCTCTTTAAACAGTGAGCAAGCCCAAAACTAAGTTCGCGCTACTCCTTACCAAGCATCCAGCAGCGGGGTTGACATGAGTAGCAAAATGCATTTTTATGTATCACTTAAAAACTCGCTCGCCATTCTCGGGCATGGCGGATGATTATCCAATCCAAATAAAAAATAACGATGGGAAATGTAAGAGCAAACTCATGGACCCAAAGCGGCCACGGTGGCACACACCATCCGGTTAAGATTTGAAACCCAATCCATATGGGCAATGAAGACGTTTCGCAAATACTTGTACGCAATGTGGTTTGGGGTTCAAATGAACCTAGCCTACAGAGTTAATTTCTTTGCCCGGGCCATCTTCGGCCTCATCCCCATAGCAGCCGTGATTGCCATGTGGAAAACTATATATGCTGGCCAAGGCCAACAATCAACAGTGGCTGGGTATTCACTCTCGGAAATGGTCACTTATTACATTTTGATATGCGTGCTGGACATGCTAATAGCCGTCCATGACGACGACTTGCAAATTGCGCGTGAAATCCGCGAAGGAACTATCAACCAATTTTTGGTTAAGCCAATGGACTACATGTGGTTTCGCTTATCGATGTTCACAGGAGGTAAAATCGCATACACAACCGTTGCGCTATGGCCACTGCTTACATTTATTCTCCTGCTCAAAAACAATTTCCAAGGTCCAGTAAGTAGCCAAGCACTTGCGTTGTTTGTCTTTTCTGCCCTACTAGGTGCATGCCTCCAATTCTTCATTTCGTACACCGTAGCGATGCTTGCGTTTTGGGTGCTTGAAGTCTCAACCTTCATATTTATTGTGTTTGCTTTCGAATTTATCGCCAGTGGACGTCTTTTCCCTCTAGACCTATTACCTAGTCCTCTACTGCAAATCCTTATGTGGAGTCCATTCCCATATGAGTTATATTTGCCACTGGCAATCTACTCCGGCAAAGTAACAGGATTCGAACTAGTGCGGGGTTTGTTACTACAAGCAGCCTGGGTTTGCATCATGGCCGGACTAGCACGACTAATCATGAATCTTGGCATAAAACGATTCTCAGCTTATGGCGGCTAGAACAATTCACCCTAATCCAACTCAATCCCAGAAGACCTTATATCAGTCAGGACTGAATCTTATAAACCGTTTCGTGTACACCCTCCGGCGATACACCGCTGTATATGCAGCGTTATGGAAAGCCTCTCTTACCCGCGAAATAATGTTCAAAGTCAACTTCCTGCTTTGGGTAGTAGTGGAACTTGTATGGTTTGGTCTCCAAGTTGCTTTTGTCTCAGTGCTATATCTCCATACTGAAGAAATCGGGTCTTGGACTAAATGGCAAGTTATGCTCCTAGTTGGAGTCGCACAATTTATCCAACAAATCTTCCAGGCCCTTTTCCTCATCAACTGCGCTAATCTGTCCGACTTGGTCCGAACTGGGAAACTAGACTTCGTTCTTCTTATGCCAGTAAACCCAAGATTCCTCGTGTCATTGCGCCAGGTGGACCCCAGCTCACTGGTGAACGCGTTAGTTGCGTTAGGTGTGATGGGCTACGCCATAGCCCAACTGGCACATAAAGATAACCGTTGCAAACCTTGCCTTATTCTTATTGCTTTGCATAGTAGGAATCCTTATCCACTATAGCCTAATGTTTATCCTAGGTGCCGTAAGTTTCTGGGTGACCAGGTCAGAAGGATTAGTCTGGGTCTATTACAACATGTTCCAAATTGCCCGATTACCAGACGAGGCGTTCCGCGGCGTAATGAAAGTTATTTTTACGTTTGTCGTGCCGATGTTGCTTGTAGCAAATGTACCCACACGGACACTGGCCCATACACTTCATTCCCCCCTTTACCTTCTTCTCATGCTTGGCTGTGCTTTGGTCTGTTTCTGGGCGTCAAGCCTGGTATGGAAATCCGCTATAAAGCGGTATTCAAGCGCAAGTTCCTAGTAGAAAAGTCTCGCTCTACCAACCACCCAAAAACGATGCCTCACTAACCCCTTTGGAACCTAAAACCTGCATTCCAAGCTCCAGGCTAGATGAATAACCAATAAAGCCTCTGGAAATTTCGAACCCGACAATGCATTTTACTCGGCGTATGGAAGCCGTACCAAGAGATTTCATCAGGGAGATCATAGCGCGTGACCTAGCTGAAGGTAGGTGCGAACGGGTACACACCCGTTTTCCACCGGAGCCTAATGGATACCTCCACATAGGCCATGCCAAAAGTATTTGCCTAAACTTTGGGATCGCGCGCGAATTTGGCGGCGTTTGCAATTTGCGGATGGACGACACAAACCCGACTAAAGAAGACCCCGAATACGTAAAAGCAATCATCCAAGATGTAAAATGGCTAATTGCTGGTTGGGCTGATCATTGTCTTGGCTTCAAACCCAAAGGTAAAACCCCCGAAACCATCAATGTCAGCGGATCCATCGATTATTACCTACCACCTGTAATACCTTCATCTGATTCCGAAGAGGAACTCGAACCTTTCTTCGCATCCGACTATTTTGAGCAACTCTACGAATTCGCCGTCCGATTAATCAAAAAGGGTAAAGCCTACGTGTGTGATCACACGCCGGAAGAAGTAGACCAAATGCGCGGTGCCCCAGATAAACCAGGTATCGAAAGTAAATACAGAAACAGGTCTATACAGGAAAACCTCGATTTGTTCAGGCGAATGCGGGAAGGTGAATTCCCCGACGGATCCCGAACATTGCGCGCGAAAATTGACATGAGCTCCCCTAATATCTGGCTTAGGGACCCCGTCCTATATCGAATCCGCCATGCCGAACACCACCATACCGGAAATAAATGGTGTATTTATCCCACCTACGACTTCGCCCATTGCTTAAGCGACTACATCGAGGGTATCACGCACAGCATTTGCACAATGGAGTTCGAGGTACACAGACCCCTATACGACTGGATTTTGGAAAACCTTGATTTACCAAGACCTCTCCCACGTCAATACGAGTTCGCAAGGCTTAACCTATCCTACACCGTCCTGAGTAAACGGAAACTCCTACTCCTCGTAAAAGAAGGTGTGGTTTCCGGCTGGGATGACCCTCGTATGCCAACAATAAGTGGGTTAAGGCGCCGAGGTGTCACACCAGATGCAATACGCGCATTTGCTTACCAGATCGGAGTCACAAAATACGAGGGCCTCACCGATATCGCCCTCTTTGAACATATAATTCGCCAAGACCTTAATAAAAGAGCCCTGCGCCGCCTCGCAGTTCTGCGTCCAGTTAAATTGGTCATCACTAATTATCCAGTTGACAAATGCGAAGAAGTAGAAGCAGTTAATAACCCGGAAGACCCAAGTGCCGGAACACGTAAGGTCCCATTCTGTAGAGAGTTGTACATCGACGAAGAAGACGTCATGGAAAACCCTTTGCCGAATTACTACAGACTATATCCAGGGAACGAGGTCCGACTTAAATACGCCTACATCGTACGATGCGACGAAATCATAAAGGATCAAAACGGGCGGATTGTTGAAGTTAGATGTACAGCCGACCTAGGGAGCAAAACCGGCGGACCCACAGCCTCAAGAAAAGTAAAAGCAACCATCCATTGGGTGAGCGCTAGACACGCCATCGATGCCGAAGTCAGACTCTACGACAGATTATTTACAGTGCCCGAACCCGATACCATGCCTGATCTACTCCAATGCATCAATCCCAACTCCCTCCAGGTCGTAAAAGCCAAATGTGAACCATCCCTAAAAAACGCACACTTTGACGAACGTTACCAATTCGAAAGACTAGGGTACTTCACACTTGACCCTGACACTTCCTCAACTTCGCTCGTTTTTAACCGCACAATTACCCTTAAAGACGCTTGGGAAAAAGAACGTAAAAAGATTATCCAAAAATGACCTAATACCTGCGTTTACTCCTGTAGTTACTCTACACAGCGTTAATTTCTCGCAAAACTACGCTCAATTCCAAAAGACAGGGATCACCGGTCCTATTCGGCTTCTTTTGAGCCACCTGCCAAAGGCCTTTACTCCTATATCCTCAGCCCAAAAGACCATACTGGCCTAGTGCACTTTAACCCAGGTTTCACAAAACGATATTTTCCATGATACCGCTCTGTACAAAACCAACTTACTTCTTAAGGAAACCCGCCTAAAGGGTTCGTCAAATAGCGTGCTCAAGTGCTCCAGCAAGTCCCTTAACTTGATCCATTGAAACTTTAAGCAAACTGCTAACGCTTGTATTGCGTACACTAAATTACCTGCTATTTGGTCCCCTGCTCCCCTTTCATTAACGTATCGGCGCTAGTCCTCCAAAAATACGCCACGCGTTTTACGAAGTAACCTCCCAGGAGACCTGGCCAGCAACATTCCGCTATAGATCCCGGAACCACAAAAACAAGTCCCACATTTAGGCGATTGCCCCACAAACATCGTGTGTGATAAAATGACGATGGATAAGGAGAGATTTTCTGCGAAACAACCCCTGGGTAACCCGGACGTAATGATAGAAGAAAACTCATATCTCCAAACACACTATGAATCGAAAACCCAACCGTAACCCCCGAAATACTAACAGAAAAACCCGTAGTCCAAGCACTCCTATTGGGTTTTTAGAGTGTCTGCCTGAACCTGCAATTCTCACCAATAGCGCGGGAACCATTATGCATTCTAACTCGTTAGCGGCTCAATTGTTTTTGGGCACACCACTTCCGGGGAAGCTAAAAGACTGCTGCATCACAGAACTAATTCCATCACTTTCACCAAACGAATGGGAGAGTCTCAAATCAAATTGCGAAAAGCGTGCTGTGGCTACTCACTTAGAACTCCGAAAGCCAGGCGCCGAACCGTTATGGATCGAATTGTTAATCCAAAAAACACCGCGGAAAAAGGATGCGTATCTGGTGTTATTTCATGACTGTACAGAGCACCACAAACTAAAGGTTACTCTTAGCCAGTCTCTTACCCTTTACAAATCGCTTGTGGAACAAATACCCGCCGGGGTCTTTAGAAAGGATCTTGATGGCTGCTATGTATATGTCAATGAATGGTTCTGCAATCTGCGGGGCTTGGAGCCCTCAGAAATCATCGGGAAACGTCCTTCCGATTTCCTGTCTGCGGTAGAACCAATGGATCCCCGCATCGAACACCTTCTCCTTCAAGGTGAAGAAGATCATAAATACATAGTTAAAACGGGCCAGTGGATCGTAAGGGAAGAAGAGTATCCGGAAAGGGAAGGGAAACCGCGTTGGGTTCTTTCTGTTAAAACCCCAGTTTATGCTCCCGACGGGAAAATCATAGGTTCTCAAGGCCTGCTTTTCGACATCACAAACACTAAACGAGTAGAAGCTGCCATCCGCAAACAACAAGCGTTCTTATCGATAGTCCTCGACAATTTACCAGCCGTAGTGTTTGCCAAAGACCTCAACGGCAGATATATCCTAACAAACCACGCCCACCAAGCAGTTTTAGGCGCCACTAAAGAGGAAATACTTGGAAAGACTGGCTTTGATTTTCACCCTCCAAACCTTGCTCGAGCCTATCAGCAGGAAGAGGAACTTGTAATCAAAACGGGCCAGGCGTCGGTTCCGAAGGAAGAACTCGCATTTAACCATACTCTGGGTGAATACCGGTGGCATCTGACCTCTCGCATCCCCCTTAAAGATGAATCTGGGCAAGTATGTGGCGTGCTGGGAATAAGCTTTAGACGTTAACCGACCGTAAAAAAACCATAGAAGCGCTGGAAAAGAGCGAAGCTAGGTATCGTACACTTATTGACCACGTAGCCGACATAGTGTTGCTACACGATCTGATGGGCCGGATCGTGGACGTGAACCGGAGAGCAATAGAGTTACTGGGGTATGACCGCAATGAACTGCTTAACATGTCAATTGGCAATCTTTGCCCGGAATGCCTTTCACACGATAAGGTTGAGCTTTGGCCCAAAATAGTCGCGGGGGAAACCCTTTTATTGGAACGTTCATTCAAAACAAAATCAGGAAACTTTATCCCTATGGAACTTAGGCTTGCCCCTGTAGCCCTCCAAGAATACCAACTAATCCTAAGCGTTGGAAGAGATATCACCCAACGCAAAAAGGAGGAACAAGCACGAGTTAAATCACAGGAGAAACGCCAGTTGATGCTGGAAACATTGCGTGAACTGGCGATGAGTCAAAACCTAACCGAGGGACACATATTGGAATTTTCAAAGGAACTCACTGAATCTGTTAGTAAATGTCTAAATATCGAACGAGTTGGTGTGTGGTTATTCGAGGAAAATGCAACGAAACTAATCAACATAGACACATACATACTTTCCTCAGGAGTGCACACTTCCGGGGAGGTGCTCACCGAAAGCGAGTTCCGACCTGAATTCGAGACCCTAAAAACATCACTCTATGTCGACGCCGACGATGCTTTGAACGATCCTAGAGTGGCAGGCTATGTACCGGGTTACCTAACCAAACATGGTATAACGTCCATGCTAGACGTCGGAATAAGGCTAAAAGGCCAGCCTGTGGGGGTACTATGTTTTGAGCACGTCGGACCCCAACGTAAATGGGAGAGCGAAGAAATCGATTTTGCATGTCAGCTAGCAGATCAACTCGCCCTAGCGCTGATGCATTACCATCGTAGAGAAGCCGAACGCGCACTCCGAGAAAACGAAGCCAGATTTCGGATGCTTGTGGAATATTCCAACGACATCATCGCTATAATTAATTCTCAAGGCATTGTCCGATACTACTGCCCGAGCACGGCTCGAATCCTCGGATACAACGCTACAGAAATCCTCGGTAAAAACGTCTTGGACATAGTTCATCCAGAAGACCGTGACAAAGCAATAGAAGGC
>Ga0065718_1024948_pt1 | contig 29268 bp, 24 predicted proteins | sample GBSCel77sediment_2_FD_59105 | JGI IMG/M metagenome (GOLD analysis project Ga0065718, IMG submission 59105) | Hot spring sediment microbial communities from Great Boiling Spring, Nevada - cellulolytic enrichment CS 77C v3 (version 3) | ecosystem: Environmental > Aquatic > Thermal springs > Hot...
TTGGGAAGAAGTCCCAAGTAGTAGCGGGGTTGGCACCCGTCAGAGGTGTGGTGTCAAAACCACACCTCTGTGGCCATGGAGTTAAAAATGCTCCATGGAAGGCAGCCAGATAAAGAGCTGCTAAGAATCCCATCCCCTTCAGGGGATTGGGAGTGACAATTTCAATATATCTTCTAATTACCTCAATTGGAGCACCACCACTTGTCAGCAAACAATAACTTCTTGACCAAAAATATTCCTTCCATAGTTTTTGCTTAATTTCAGGAAATTCTTTTTTTATGAGTCTTGAAGAGGCACTTTTATAAGCATTTATAAACTTTGAAAGTGGTGTTGTAGGAGTCGCCTTGAACAAAACATGAATGTGATCTTTATCATGATTCCACTCAACCAAGGTTATGTTGTAATTCGGTTGAATATACTCAAAAATTTCTTTTAGTCTTTTTGAAATTTTCTCATCTATCACATCTCTTCTGTATTTTGTCACTAAAATCAAATGGTAGTAGAGAAGAAATACTGAATGTTTATTTGAGTCAAATTTCATAATCATCACCAGTTTTATTATATACCGAAACTGAATATTTATCAACCGCAATTCATCTCCATCTTATAAGAAGATGGAGACTTCTTGTGAAAATTCCATTAAAATTAAACTGGCTTTTTTCATTATTTGTCTCACTCCTTCGCCAACTATTTTTGTAAGTTCTTTAAAGGAAAACTGATGTCATCCCTTATCAACAAGTCATTAAAGTATGCTGGCAATCCTGTTTTCCTTAATCTTGCGTTTTAAGGTTATTATAATACACATTCACCTTATATCTGCTTCAGGAGCTCCTGCAGCAATCTTTCTAATTCCATAACCGTTCCATCAAAATTTAAACTCTGGTGTGTACAAATGTAATTATCACCTTTTTTCTTAGTTGAACCCGATTCCTTTGGTTGGCAGGGACCAGGAATTGAGATGAGAGAATCACTCCCTGATCCCTCACCACCCCAATCACCTACTTAATTTGAACACCAGTAATCTTAAACATCACTTCACCTAAATTACCAATGCCACTTTCCTTACCAAGGGCAATTTCTAATGCATAATCACCATTATCGTTTGGACCGATAGAATAAGCTCCCATAGTTTTCTCAGCCCTCTCTGCTAATTGCAACTCGTCACCAGAATCAGGATAAACAACATAACGTTTTAGATCTGTGGTATGTTCTACGCTAAAAAGCCCTGATCTATCCTTTTTACCACGGTACTTAAGTACAATCTCAGAATTGATGACTATTTTGCCACTACCTTTGACATCTTGCCCAAATATATTGAACCTTGCTTCTTTTCCCCTTTCAATAGTAACAGGTTCCATATCAAGCTGCACTTGATAAGGATACAACTGCAATTTAATTGGCTTTAATTGAACAATTCTTGGTGGATTGTCAATAAATTTTTCATTAATAATAATATCGCCTTTTTTTACACCATAAGCTTGGTAGACGTCCTGGAGATGATCAGTTGCTGTAACATTTTTTTCTTTTGTATTATTACTACATCCTGTCAGAAAAAAAAGAACAATCAGAAGCAGTATTGGCAAAACAGAAAAGATTCTTTTCATCTTTTAAACCTCCCTTAGGTGCTCCTGCAGCAATCTTTCTAATTCCATAACCGTTCCATTAAAATTTAAACTCTGGTGTGTACAAATGTAATTATCACCTCTTCTCTCAATAGAAATAAAATGGTTAGCTTCATCAGTAGGAGCTAAGAAGTAGCGTCCGACACTCTCTACTTTCCCGGATAAACGTTCGAGCACAGAAACCTCAAAACCAATAGCAGTATTCCAGAAGATGCTAAACTCCATGCCCAGATACTTGAGTGTAGGACCAAATAAATATATAGCTTTATTACTTTCTCCTTCGACAGCCCGGGTATAAAAACCAAGTGCACGTACCATTTCCATATGCTGACCAGAAAAAAACAGAGTTGTTTTCCCTGAATCAGGAACAAGACGTAAAAAGGCTGGTAATAACCATCTTATGTCTGGGCTTTTCAGTTCATGAGCAAACACCGTTAAAAACTCTTCTTCGTAAATTGCTTCAACCGATTTTGCGTTGCCGCTTAGCATCTCGTTAAGGTATGCCCGACGGTAACAATCGATAAATGCTAAAATAATCAGCATCACCTCTAACGAAACCTCCGGTTTAATTAAATTGGGAGAAGGTTTGGCAACATGTGCAGCATATAAAGTAGCAAGATAAGAACAACAAGCATTAAGGTCTTCAAAATATATAGTCTCTACCAAGTTATTTGAACTGCCTACATATACCACAGCTGTTTTTTCTCCATCCCTTCGGCTGTATAACCTGAAACTTTCTGGAGGTCGACCCATACCACCCACGCAAAATGATACTCTTAATTCAGGTGCAGCCAAAACATTAGCTATGCGTTTCAAATCAGGATCAGACGCAAGAGCTAATGCTTCTGCTGATAGTTGCTCACCTTCTTCCGGCTGACCAATAAAAGGGGATAGAGAGTTTAAACCCAATCGATAATGGTAACGAGCCAGTCGATAAAGCTCACCACCATCCATGCGGAATACAGGTATTTTGTCAATTGTAATTATTTGGTTATTGTTTGCCATTTTACATCGCTCCCCTTTATTCCTATTTTTCATTTAAATGTGCCCTTATCACTGCAGCAATTACTGCTTGCAACGCTTGTTTTGAAGTTTTAGCTTGCGCATTATGTGCCACCTCAGAAATCAATTTTGTACTCAGTTTTTGAAGTCCTTCAATACGCCCAGCTAACTTATTTGCAAGGTCTATGGGATCTTCAAATCCAAGTTGCTTGAGACCCAATATTCTGGCTTGTGGCGACAAATTCCGGTTAGAAACTATTTCCATTGCTTTTAGCATATTTTCAGGCACATCCTCAACCGGCAGACCAAGCTTGCGAAAAGCTTCGGTCAATTGGTTAGTTAGTTTTCCCATTTTGGCTAATTGTTCAAAAGCTTCAGTTTGGTTAGCCAGACCACCACGGTTAAAAAATTCTTGTATCTTATAAGTTTCCATCATACTCAATCCCTGTGGGTCCATTAATCGTGCAGAAGGAGTGCCAGCCTTCAAAAGATCAACAGCGCTTTCTCCTGCCGGCAAATTTTTGCGCAGCGGATGTTCTGCCCATTTACTGAAATCTACAGCAGCTTCAGGTGAAAATACATCAGTTACTTCCTGGTTATGCCGCTTTGCAAAGACTTCCAGTTGTTGTTCCCTGGTTAGCTGGTGCCAGTTAACATCCGGCATCTCAGCTTGAGCTTTTTCTATGTTGAACTTCCCACTTTCATCCAGCATGCCCGAAGCCCTTGCAAACTCTTCATGGTAGATACCAGGTAGAGTCACTTGCTGATTGTGTCGCTTTGCAAAGACTTCCAGTTGTTGTTCCCTGGTTAGCTGATGCCAGTTAACATCCGGTATCTGAGCTTGAGCTTTTTCTATGTTGAACTTCCCACTTTCATCCAGCATGCCCGAAGCCCTTGCAAAGTTTTCGTTATATACATTAGCTACTTCTTTTAACTTCAGTTCGCGGACAACAGGATTGCCTTTGTTATCAACAACGGGTTGACCGTTTGCGTCAGTAATTTTAATTCTTGCAGAAAGGTCATTGTCGGCGTTAAGTCTTATTCCTTCTGCAGATGTACCCGGTGTTCGAATAGAAATTATTTCTACTTCCACTTTTGTTCCCCGTCCGTATTGTTTTTCAAGTTCTGTCTTAAATGTCGAACGGCTGTTTAATATCTCATTCAGTTTACTCTGGGTGTTATTGATTGCCGGTTCATATAGATTTTTTTCAAGTGCATTTTGATATGCACGCTTTATATCTTCAGGTGCATTTTTAAGCTCGCGTGTTACGCTTGGGTCGCGAAGCACCCTTCTGAGATCATCAACATCAAGCTCACTTCCGGCTTTAATCTTGCCAGCAATCATTTCTGCTGTCTCTTCCACCTCTGCACGATACCTAACATAATCAAGACTATCCGATGCTTTGCGGCAAAGACTTTCGGCAGGGTCAACCATACCTTTGTATGCCTTTTTAGCTGTACCTTCCACCATTTCTTTTGTCTGTTTTTGCCAGAGCAATTCTCCAACCGGAGTATTAAGTTTCTTTGACATATATTCCATTGCCTTTGGACTGAGTTTCAGCCCAGAGTGTTTTAAAAATTCTTCACCGCAGGCACCTGCCAGCTCACCCAGCGTATATTTGCCAACAGCTTTTAAGGTTGCCTTAACTTCGTCTTCACCAGCTTCAATGCTTTCTTTAATATCATATATAGCCTCACCTACAGAAAGAGGTATTTCGCTGTAGCCCCCGGTCAAAGCAGCCAATGTCATTCTACCAGCCATACCAGCCCATGTTCTGCCAGTTACTATATCAAGACTGCTCTGGACTGAGGTATCTGCAATAATGCTTATGTTAGTGACATCGTTCCAAAAGTCCTGCAAATCAGCTTTTATTCCAGATAAGAAGCTACCATCTCTTTTTGAAAGAGGCATGACACCTTTTGCAAGTCTGCTACCTTCTTCTTCACTTATTGTGCGACCTGTAAAACGATCAGTTACAACCCGCGCTATTCGGCTTGCACGGTCGCGCAGATTCTCGGTAGATATTTTTATATTGCCAATGTCATCAATAAGCCTGTCTATATTCGCATTAACATCTCCCACACCCGGTGCAGGAGGTTCAATGCCATAAGCCATGTTTCTTATCTTCTGCAACCGCTCAAGCAGCCGCGAACGTTCTTTCTGGTCGCTGACAAGCTTATCCATTTCTCGGTCAAAAACTGTATCTCTGGTTTCTAACTTGCGCCGTTGTGTTTCGATAAAATCTTTGTCTTTTTCAAGATTGGGTAGAACATCTTTTTCATATCTTTCCATATCAAAAATGTTGCCAGTTTCTGTGTTATACCACTGACCTTTCTCTGGATCATAAACTATCTCGGCAGTGCGCCCGGTATGATCAATTGTGAGAACCAATGTATTAGTTTTAGCAGACATGCTATTTATTTCATCAATTCGTTGGTTAAGATAACTTATATACCTGTCGTACTCCTGTAAAAGTTCTTGTGCCCGCTGATCACTCAGATCTGCTGATTCTTTAAAGACTTCTAAGTTGTGGAGCCATTCATCCCTTTCAGCAATAAGTCTATCATACTCACTAATAAAAAATTTTGTGCCAGGGTCAGAAGACAAAATTTCTTTAAAACCATAATCCTCTTGTATCTCTTTTTCTTCTTCACTAATTTCATAGTTTGTTTCTTCTGTCTGCTCGGTATAACTTTCATTAATTTCTTCAATAGCAGTGTCAAAAACATTATTTTCTTTTATAGAAGCAGGGTCAGGTACAGCTTCAGCCCATACCAATAGTGCAGCTGCCTCAGGATTTTTGTGTTTGAGTTCTTCAAAAGTTGCACTTGCTTCTTCCACCCTGCGACGGTAATAACTCTCTACAATCTGGGCAAAAACAGAAACAAGAGGTGGGAAAAGCATACCTGTTGCTGCCTGAAACGGAGTATCAGGTCCGGGGATATTACCTGCCGTACCAAGCCGTTGCGATATAGCAGCCATCACAAACGCAGGCAACTCACGTCTGAGCATTTGCCCTTTAGCACTAATATTATAGGTGTTAAAATCCATTCCCTTGCCACTAACATAAGGTCTAAAATAGGTTCCATTACCTATAGCGCTAAAAAGAGGCACAAGTCCCGGTGGCTTTTCAAGAACAATATTAATTGTTGCTGACACTTGCGCTGGTTCAGGTAAACGCACCCTAAAAGAGCCGGGTAAAGACTGATTCAGTCTTCTTATATTTTCAGAAACTGGTCCCAGCCATGTTGAACCTTTTATAATAGCTTTTAACTTGTTTTCTTTTGATTCTACAATCTCAGCCGTGAGAGAAAAAGGTATTTGTTCATAACGTCCAATTATTTGCAGATGACTGCCCTGGTCAAGAATAGTAAGTTCATAATCTTCTAAAGAAAAATCGGGTTTAGAATTGAAAGTTGCTCCCATGAGAGTACTACTTTTGAGAGCATTTAAGTTTATAGAATATGTGCCGGTAAAGTTAAAACGTGGTTTTTTCAACGCTCCATCAGCTGATTGTAAGTCATCCTCCTGAAGAGTAAAAGAACTTCGGTTTGTTGTTGGTTTTTGTTTATCTCCCTCTTCGAGTTGTGAATTTGAACGAAATCCACTCTTGTCAGCTACTTGCTGCTGCATATCATTGTTCTGTACAATTTCAGACCTTTTACCCTCTTTAATCCTTTTTAGCAGCAAAGAAATTATCTCGGCTTCTTTTTCATAAGATTTTTGAGCAGCATGATCTACGCCTGTCAAAAGCACGGCCGGAACCGTTCCTGCTTTGTCACCAATAACCAATGGAATATTAGATTTGATAATCAATTCATAGTTGCCAGCCGGCAGGATAACATCTTCTTCTGAAACCCACACAGCATCTAAATAAAGAGGATATTCTTCAGAACCGGTTTTTGCAACATTTACTTCTTTTACGTTAAAAGGTCCATAGAATTTGCCTTCAGAATCTTTTAAAGAAATACTCACATTAACTAACTGGATAGCTGATGCAGTCGGTTGTTTGGACTGCAAGTTTTTCTGGTAATCAGAAGTTTGCATAAGGGGAATGTAAATTTTCTTTAGAACTGATGCTGATTTTAACAACATTTTGACTGCAGGCAAACTTGAAAAATTGTCGATGTTAAGAGGTGTTCGCTTACCGCTATATTCAACCAAAAGAAATGTCCTGCCATCATACTTTGCATATTGGGTTTCCCACGAACCATTTTTCAGAAGCACCTTTTCCCATGGCTCATCATTTTTCATAAAATTGGTTTCTGCCTTAGAAAATACAGGAAAAGTTAGAAATAAAAGAAATACTGTTAAAATAACTTGAATAAGTTTTAATTTATTAAGACCTGATACTTTCAAAGTTATTTTAAACACCCCCATACTACCCCTCCTACCGAAACAAATTGATACCTGTTTTTAACAGGTGCACAGCACCTTCCAGATATAAAGGAATTTTGCCTGCAAAATTAATACTAAAATTCCATGCTATACCTAACAGAAAAGCTGTTACAGAAGCAAACAATACATCCTTTACCTCCTGCTTGCCTTTTAATTTACCAAGTTCCATTGCTGCTGCCACAGAGGCAGTCATAAAAGCTGCAGATACAAAACCAGCAAGTGCTGTCCAGTGCAGCAAATAAGCCGCTACAAGTGACATAAGAGCAAATGGAAGAAGAAATATCATACCACGTGCAATTGCTCTTTTTACTTCCTTTCGTCCGTGCTTTTGCTTGAGTTTGCGGTTAGTAATTCCCAAGATAAAAGAAAGCATAAATCGGTAAACTACACCAAAACAGATTCCAGTAATTACTCCCACAGTAAGGTTAAAAGCGTTAAATCTATCAAAAGGATTAAGGACAGCAACTAATCCAAAAACTGCAAAACAAAGAAAAACTAAAAATGAATATTTCATCTTTTTCCCTCCATTGCTTGCATCAGACTAAATGTTAGCAAATATCGACCAGGTTACAAGCACCACAATGCCAATTGCACTGGCAAAAAGAACTCCCATGGAGGTGTTGCCTCTTGTCATCTCTCTTATTGTAGTAATCAACGGACCGGTAGCCCATAAAACACCGGTTACACCAAATGCTATAGCAGTCTTCCAGTTAAATACTAAGGAAAAAAACAGTCCAAACAGACCATAAATTAACGCACCACTGTAGCTAAGACAAAAAGATGAAATAGTCCAGAAAAGTGACTTTTCATTTCTGGTTATTTTAAAAAAACCCCATACCACGACAGCCAAAAATGGAATTGCAATAGTACCATAGACAGCACCTATTGCCATTGATTTTAGAACAAATATGAGCTGTCTCTGCCCTGTGCGGTAAAGATCTAAGCCAGTCTGGAGAAAGAAAAGAGCAAAAGCAAAAGTTGAAACTAAAAGAGAAAAAAACCATGGTATTTCAGACAGTGTTGATTTCAAAATAGTTGTAGGATTCAACATCATAGATATGAGAGTGTGTAAAACAGGCAATCTGGTTAACTTCAAACCTACCCGCCCCTTTTGTTTTACTAAAACTTGTATATTTATTTTATAACCCAACTTTTCAAATTTCTTCACCCCAAAAGGGTGATTTTGCTTTAAAGCCATGATATTTCTCATTATTTTAAAAATTATAATGATATAGTTAAAACAAAAATCTTATGATAAAATTTATCTTGTTGAGTATTCTCTTGAGGAGGGATTAAATATTAAATACTCTTATTCAGGTCTTGGATTGATGTTCGGGTGGCTATGGCTTTTATTTATTAACGGTCCTTTACTTTTTAAATCAGCAGAAAATTTGAACATATCTCCAGAAAGAATTTATACAATTTTTTTCTTGGCACATTTTTCAACTTACCTTGTATTAAGTTTATTGCCGGAAAGGTTATTTAAAAAGAAAAACAGAAATATCTTGATAATTTTAGGAGCACTGTTTACATCAACAGGCACATTATTTTTCGGAATAAATATCTTTTCTCATATAAAAACTTTAGTTTATATTCTTGCCTCTTTTTCCGGAATAGGAGCTTCAATTTTAATTGCCTTTTGGCTTGAAATTTACAGCAAAAATGCCTTAAAAATAATTAGTATTTCTTATATTTTTTCTGTTATTTTAGGTTCTTTAATCTTTACTGTTGTTCAGTTTTTACATTTTATTTATGCTATAGTTTTTACATCATTATTACCATTGCTTTCTTCAGTTTTACTGCTGTCAGATGAAACCATCAATGAAAACTATGATATTGAAGAAACAAACGAAAACTTCCTTTTGCCTTTCAGATTAATTTTGATAATTGCGGTGTTTTATTTAGCAAGCGGGCTTTTGCAGTGGATAATATTTTTCAAAGGATATTTTCCTTCTTCTAAACTTTACGGGCTTTCTACAATAGTATATGCTATTTCTTCATGCCTGGCAGGATCTTTAATCTTTCGAATACCTGATTTTAATTTGAACAATTTATATAAACCTGTTCTGCCACTTTTGGGCGCTTCATTTACTCTTTTGCCGTTTGCGGGCAAAAAACTTACACCGCTTATCTTAGGTCTTTTTTACAACACTGCCTTTGCATTTTTTGATTTTTATACAATGTGTATAATATGTCTTTTTGCAAGTAGAGTAAAAAAACCTATAAAGCTAATAGCACAGGGATACTTTTTTATAACTTTATTTATTTTCATTGGAGAATTTCTTCCAAACAGGTTGGTTTCGACGATACCATTCATGGCAAGTAAATCAGATACAGTAGCCATATCAGCAGCTATATTAATGTTTGTAGCGTCAGTTTTAATAAAAGAAATTTCTGTGGACAGCAAAGAAAAAGAAAGTAATTTTATAATTGAAAGCAATGTTGATAAGTCGATGCTTAACTTAGAAAGTTTTGCAAAATATTATAAGTTAACACTGAGAGAAAAAGAAATACTCAGCCTTATTCTATCCGGCAGAAATAATCCCTATATACGAGACAGCCTTAATATTTCAAATAATACTTTGAAAACCCACTTGAAAAACATATACACCAAACTTGATGTTAAAAACCGGCAGGAAGCTATAACACTTTTTTATAAATTTTCAGAATCAAAAAATAGTAAACCATCACACACCAGATAAAAAGCTATTTTTTCTTGAGGATTTATTTATAATTTATGATAAAATAGATTGTTAGAAACACTTTAAACATCGGGAATTTGAAATGACTTTGCTAATTACAACTTCATACATACTCCTTAGTTTATATTCAGCTTCCAGATTATCAAAGATTTCTATATTTTTTTTGATAGTATTTTTATCATTTGATTTTTTAAAAACTGAATATCTCAAATCCAGAACTTTAATCTTAACCGCATCTTTTTTTCAGCTTTTGATAATTGCAATTTCAGTTAGCAATTGCGGATGGGAATTTTCTTTTCTTATACCATGCTCTGTAGCCATTTTTTTTAGCAGCAAAGAAAAACCTTTGTTTGTTGCAGCATTTTCAGTTTTGCTTGTGCCAGTATTTTTTATACCTCCAGTTATTATAAAAGACTATTTATTAATATCCGCACTTGTTGTGTACACAAAATATCTACACACAACTTTTGAAATCAGCAGACAAAAGTATCTGGAGAATATCGACAAGCTAAGACTTTTAAATATACAGCTAAATAGATTAAAATCAGAACTTCTTGAATCCCAGCAGTATATAAAACAGCTTGCTGAAAAAACTCAACAGATGAAGATGGCATCATCTTTGCACGATTCTGTAGGGCACAGCTTAGCTGCGCTCAACATTCAACTGAACGCTCTGAAAACTCTTTTAGACAAAAAAGGAGTACTTGAAGATGACAAAATAAATCAAATTATGTCATCATGTTTGATGCATACTCAACTTTCGTATCAAAATCTTCGAAATTTTGTATATTCAAGTAGAGCTTCTTTTTTATCAAAAGCAAATTATCTGAACAATGTAATAGAAAATTTTAACTTTTGCGAGGTAAAACTTGTAACCGAGGGAAATATTGAAGATATACCTTCTCACATATTCGAAAATCTTATGGCAATATTGAAAGAAGCTCTTGTAAACGTTTCAAAACACTCAGATGCAACTTCAGTTAAGGTCTGGCTCATTTCAAACCCTGAATATGTTAGACTCCAAATACATGACAATGGTACCAAAAGAGGCGAAATCAAAGAAGGTATTGGACTTTTGAGCATAAAATCAAGGTCAAAATCAATGGGAGCAACAGTAAACATAGATAATCATTCTGGTTTTTCTATAGTTGTTTTCGTTCCATTAAAATATCAGGGAGGAAATACTTGAGTGGAAAAAACAAGAATACTTATTGTTGATGACAATAAAGATGTTTTATATGGGCTAAAAATCATACTTGAACTTGAAAATTTTGAGGTCGCAGGGCTTTGTACAAATGCAAAAGAGGCAATAGAGTTTCTTGAAAAAAGACATGCAGATGTTGTTCTTATGGACATCAGAATGCCTGTGATGGACGGAATTGAAGGCACTTTTAATATAAAAGTTAGATTTCCCAGTGTCAGGGTTATTATACTTACAACCTTCTGTGAAGAAGATTATATAAAAAAGAGCCTGAGCTTTGGAGCAGATGGTTATATTCTCAAAAGCTCAGACGCTCAGCATATTATAGACACGATACATGCTGTTTTAGATGGCAAAGTTGTAATAGATAAGGAAATAGCTTTATTTGTTGCAAATAGTCTGAAAAAAGATTTTCAAAATAACAATATAAATGAAAATAAGTTGAAAAATCTTTCTGAAAGAGAACTTGAAATTGCAAGGTTAATTGCACAGGGATATTCAAATAAAGATATTTCAAAAATACTTTTCATCTCAGAAGGAACTGTTCGTAATTATATTTCTTCTATTCTTGAAAAGTTAGAACTTAAAAACAGAACTCAAATTGCTGTATATTACTTGAGTAACATGTAAAAGTCTTATAGTTTGGTATTGACTTTTTTCTTTTAATACTTTATTATATAATTAATTGCTTATAAACTTATAGGTAAGGTGTTATGAATTATGCAGATGGAAGAAAAACTATCAAAAATATTTAAAGCGCTTGCTCACCCAATAAGAATAAAGATTGTAGAAAAACTTTTTGAAGGTGAAAAGTGTGTGTGCGAACTTTCAGAATTTGTCGAACATTCCCAGCCGAACCTGTCGCAGCACCTTAAAATATTGAAAGAGGCAGGAATCGTAGAACATCGCAAGATAGGACAAAATATTCATTACAAAATTAAAAACGATATTGTCAAAAATATACTTTCCTCTGCAAAGAATTTTATTTTAGAAATATATAAAACCGAAAGGATGTGAAAATGGTTGTTTTTACCGGTGCAAAAATTTGCTGATTTTTTAACATACTCGATTTTTAAAATCCCTCAGGGTTCAAAACTTGCAAGTGCAGTTAACTTTTTTATCTTTGATACAATAAAGATTTTTATACTACTTTTTGTAATAGTGTTTATAATAACCTTTATAAGAACATTTTTCTCTCCTGAAAAAACAAGAGACATATTATCGCATAGAAAACAGAATATTTATATTGCTCACATTTTAGCTGCACTTTTAGGAATTGTGACACCATTTTGCTCATGCTCGGCAGTGCCGCTTTTTATCGGATTTGTCGAAGCAGGAATACCACTTGGCGTGACATTTTCGTATCTGATTGCTGCTCCAATGGTAAATGAAGTGGCACTGGGTCTTTTGTATGCAAACTTTGGACTCAAGATTGCTACAATTTACGTTCTTTCTGGAGAAATAATTGCTATTGTAGCAGGTATTCTCATCGGAAAGTTAAATCTTGAAAGATACGTTGAAGATTATGTGTTTAAAATAAAAGTTGCTAATGTTCAATACCAGGAAGAAAAGAAAACTCTCAAAAAAAGAATGTCTGAAACCTTGGAGTTTACTGTTCAGCTCATAAAAAAGGTATGGATATTTGTTGTTGTGGGAATTGGAATAGGTGCTTTTCTTCACGGCTACATCCCAACAGGAGCGCTGGCAAAGATTGCCGGCAAGAATAATCCCTTTGCTGTAATCTTTGCAACAGCACTTGGAATTCCTCTTTACTCCAATGCAGCGGGGATAATCCCTCTTGTTAGCGAATTCAGACGACTTGGTGTTTCGATGGGTACATCGCTTTCTTTCATGATGAGTGTAACAGCCCTATCGCTTCCTGAAATGATACTTTTAAGAAGAGTTTTAAAACCTCAGCTTTTAGCAATATTTGTGGGAATTGTTGGCTGTGGCATAATTATAACAGGGTATTTATTTAACCTTATTCTTGGATAGAAATTTTAAAGAAAGGAAGGTGTGATTGACAAATGGTTATAAAAGTTCTTGGTGGTGGATGTGCAAACTGTAAAAAGTTAATGGAAAATGCTAAAAAGGCAGCTGAAGAACTTGGTATTGAGGCTTCATTTGAAGAGGTAAAAGATATTGAAAAGATAATGTCTTACGGTGTTATGAGAACACCTGCGCTTGTTGTCGATGAAAAGCTCATATTCTCAGGCAGAGTTGCAGGTGTTGAGGAGATAAAAGAGGTTTTGAAAAAAGAGGCAGGAAAGTAAAAACATTTTCTCCTGCGAGGCGGGCAGCACACCCGCCTTTTAAATTTTTTACATTAATACCCTGTTCACTCTTTTAGCTGTTCAAATCTCTTTTGTAAGATTAGCTTCATATTCCAAACTTTTAAACTCATCTGTCGACTTCAAAATCCCACCAAATCAAACCTGCCCCAGATATCCTCTTTTCCTGAACTCCTGGGCGCTCATACCTTTGTGCTTGTGAAAAACCCTGGCAAAGGTGGAATATGAATCAAAGCCAACTTCAAGTGCAATGTCTGTTACAGGCTTGTCGGTTGAAAGAAGCAGACTGCATGCGTGCTGAAGCCTCACTTCGTTCAAAAAGTTGTGAAAGTTGCTCCCAACAAGCTTTTTAAAAAGCTGGCTTATGTATGAAGCACTAAGATGAAATTCCCTGGACAAAGTCTTTAAATCTAAATTCTGGTTATAGTTTTTGTGCACATAATAAACAAGTTTCCAATGGTTGGTGGTAACAATAGAATTATGTGAGTTAAGGTAGCTTTCATGTAAAATATCTGGATGATCTTTTCTTAATAAATTTCTGCATCTGTCAAAATATGCAATTATCTCTACAAGTTTTGAACGAACAATTATGCTTGACCATACATCATCTTGACGAGAATATTCCCAAACCTCCTTGAAAAGTTTATCCATAATTTCCTTTTCTTCTTTTTCAAAATAATAATAAGGTAAAATACTATCATCATAACTCAGTAGCAGTTCACCAATTTTATAAAATATGCTTGAAGGTGCAATAAGCTCTTCAAAAGAAATTCCAACAACATAAATAGAAAGTGGACTATCTTTTTGGTACTCAATTCTGTGAATCTGATATGGCATAACAATTGAAAATGTACCCGGTTTCAACTTATAACTTATAGAATTGACATGTTCTACACCCTCTCCTTTTACAACATACATAAACTCAATAAAGTTATGTCTGTGAAGCTTAAAATACCTTGGGTCCTCCCAGAAATTTATTGTAAACTTTTGGGGAGACAAACTTACATAATCGAATACCTCTTCAATATAAGAACCTTCCTTGTGATACATCTTTCTATTCCCCTGCCAATTCAAAATTTTTATTACATCTTTATTATACTTCAATTTACAACGCCATTTAAAGTGTGTTAAAATCATTTTGCAAAAATTAAAATTATTGCCCGGGTCGCGGCAAACCCCGGTCAAAAAAACAAGGCAAAGGAGTGTTTTTTATGTCTGACAAATATCAGCAAAGAAGATTTGATATTTACGGGTATGAAAAGATTGATACAGAGGTTTTAGAAGCAATTCCATATGAATATCCTGAAAAGAACACTGTGGTGGAATATATCACAGATGAGTTTTCATCAGTCTGTCCGTGGACAGGTCTTCCTGATACTGCAAAACTCATAATAAGATATATCCCCCACCAAAAACTTGTTGAGCTAAAATCTCTCAAGTATTATCTTACCTCATACAGAAACGTTGGTATACTGCAGGAGCATGCAGTGAACAGAATCCTGGATGACCTTGTAAAACTACTTGAGCCAAAGTTCATGGAAGTGATTGGAGAGTTCCATGAGCGCGGGGGAATATCAACAAAAGTAGTGGCAAGGTATGAAAAATAATACCTTGCCACTTTTTAATTTTTTACTCAGCCCCTTCAAAAATATTTACCACAAACTGCAAATTATCCAGCCTAAAGAGTGAAAAGTTGTCCCAGAAGATGCAGCTTCCACACACAATAAGTTTTCCGCCACTTTCAAATCTTTTTTGAGCAATAAGCACAGGCGATTTCTTGCCACTGTCTGTGAGACTGGTCTTTCTTGCCCTCAGTACAACTTCAGCTCCATTTTCCACCTCAAGAGGAGCTGAGTATGGAAACACAACCTCTTTTACACCTTCCCGGTAAAGTTTTACTTCATCTGTTGTTATTATAAAAAGGTCATCTTCTAAATGGTGCATCTCATCCTTTATACCTTCTGGCAATATGTCTATCCCATAATCTCTTGTTATGCTATTGCAAATCTCAGAAACACCGTCTTTGTTTTTGAAATGCGCTGTGAAGATGATCTTCTTACCTTTTTGCTCCAGAGCTTCTCTTATTTTTTCCTTCTCTTCACTGCTGAAAGGATTTTCCGGATAGTTGAAAACTATGACATCATATTCAAAAAGCCTGTCAAAATCGTCTACCTCTTCAATTTCGATTTTTCTTTTGCAAAGATGCTTGTAAAGTCCTGAAAAGTAATAGCCGTCTGTGAGCAGAAACTCTTGGTGAGTTGCGCTCCATGCAACTTTCATCCTCTTTATCACCCTGCGTGTTTTAGTTTTTCAAATATTTAGCTGGACAAATTCTTATTTTCTTGTTAATACCTTATATAATTTATTTTATCACTCCCAACAATCTTCTCAAAAGCCTTAAAATGTGCAAAATTGCTCTCCAAAGGTATATCTATTTTTAGTCAAAAAGTGATATCATAATATATTGTGAAATTCCACAGAGCAATCTTCTTAAAGCTTAAAACCCTTTATTATTTTAGCTCGACACATACAAATTTTGGAAGGAGTGATGAAAAAGGCAATGCACAGAGAAGAAGATACAAAGATCAATAAAAACATACTCATCGCAACAACACTTTCTTCTTTTCTGGTACCGTTTATGTCAAGCACAGTCAACATTGCCGCACCAGATATAGCAAAAAGTTTTAAACTCAATGCCGAAGAACTGAACCTTGTGATGAGTATATTTTTGATATTCTCTGCAGCTTTTATCCTTCCCATGGGAAAGCTTTCTGACACATACGACCGGACAAAGATATTCAAAACCGGGCTTTTGCTGTTTACACTTTCAACCCTGATGTGTGCTCTTTCAAACACGGTAGGAATTCTTTTTGTCTTTCGTGCTCTGCAGGGATTTTTCTCAGCCTTCACATTTGTTACATCAATGGCAATCTTGATTGAGAATCACTCACCACAAATAAGAGGAAGGCTTTTGGGAATAAACACAGCAGTTGTGTATTTGGGAACATCCTTAGGACCTTTTTTGGGTGGTGTGCTTGTAAAGCTGTGGGGATACAGAAGTGTATTTCTGTTCGGATTTGCCATAGGACTTGCAGGTTCATTTGTCAGCTTATTTTTACTCAAAAAAGAAATAAAAAATGCAAAGCCGACAAGATTTTCTGATAGCTTTAAATCGCTCGACAAGACAGGCACTATCCTGTCAACAACAGGACTTTTTCTTTTGATGTATGGTTCATCCACTTTTGAACTTGGAAATACATCTAAAATTCTCTTTTTTGCAGGTTTAATTTTAATGGTATTTTTTGTTATTACAGAGACAAAACTTCAAAATCCCGTTTTAGATGTAAAGTTGTTTATTAAAATTCCCCAGTTCGGATTTTCAAACCTGGCAGCGCTCATAAACTACAGCTGCACGTTTTCTGCATCTTATCTTTTGTCGCTTTATCTTCAGCTTGTAAAAGCTCTGCCTTCCCAGCTTGCAGGTTCTATTTTGATTGTCCAGCCGCTTTCGCAGGTTATAACCTCATTGATTTCTGGCAGAGCCTCTGAAAAAATAGAGCCACGAAAACTTGCCACAGCCGGCATGGTTTTAACAACAGCTGGACTTTTCATCTTTTCCATGTTTTCGGTCAAAACAAACCTTGTTGTTGTGACTTTAAATCTCATTCTCATGGGGACAGGCTTTGGACTTTTTTCGTCACCAAACACAAACGTTGTCATGAGCTGTGTTCCAAAATCATTGTATGGTACAGCATCATCAACAGTATCTGTCATGAGAGTTGTAGGCCAGGCATTTTCAATGGCAATTGTGTCGTTTGTATCGAGCATGTTTTTGAAGGGTGTAAAACTTTCGCACGAAAACTATCTTTTAATTTTAAAAAGCATGAAAATAAGCTTTTTAGTATTTGCCAGCCTTTCAATTCTGGGAATTGTTGCATCATATAAAAGAGGAAATATATACAATAAAAAGCAAGAATAAGAATATAAAAATTATTTTTTATCTCAACGGTTTTACATCTTCAACAACTGGATTTGATTGACTGCTCTGCGGATTTGTTTTAAAAGTCACTTCAACATCTGTATTCTCAGCCAGATAAGCTATCTTGTCGGCAACATTGCTTATCTGGAAAACTATATGTTTGCTGTCAAAAACAAACTCTGCAAAGTTGTTGTCTGCAAGTCCCACAAACTTACCTTTTAGAGTGACCTTATCCGGCTTTTTTATGCTCACAATTTTAGGGTTGCCACCATCCTGTGGTTTTTTAAACTCAATCTCAATAATCTCACCTTCTGAAAGATTCAAGCTCGAAATAAAGCCATCTCCAATCTCAAACTCTTTGTAATTAAAATCTGTGTTAATAAGCAAAAGCTGAACTGTATGCGCATCAACTTCACCGTAAAACCTTGCAAAAGCTTTGTAAACTTCAGCAACAACCTGCTGTTCATTGTTACTTTGCCCAACTTCAGACAGCCGACTGTTGCTAACCTGCCCATCTCCAGAATTCTGTAAATCTGTATCAGTCGAAGGTTGAGCAGTCCTTCTGGTATCAACCGAAACAGTTTTTTGTTTAAAATGCCCTGATAAAAAATAACCGGCAAACCCTCCAGCAATGCACATAACTAAAACTAAAATCATAATCCATATTTTATTTGGCTTACTTTTTTTTGTTTTCATAAGCATTACTACCCCTTTTGACTAAATAAATCAGAATACTTTTAGTCTATAAAAAAGCCTTTGAAAAATCAATGGAATTTTAAGATGCAGCCTTTCTTTTATAGTGCCTGCTTTGTCCCTTTCCCTTTCCCACTTTTCTGCCAAGTGAAACAATGATTGACTCAATACAGCCTCTACACCTTGTTGCATCCTCATTTATGCAAATCTTGCCGGGATATAACTCATATTTTAGCTTGTACTTGAGGTCATTTACGTTAGGCATCACAATGTTTGCACCGCACATGAGTCCCTTTTGCCTTCCAAGCGGGTCTAAAGTCCCAAGCGCAGTTGTTGCCGGGATATTAGCATCTGGAATTAAAAGCCTCAAAATAGCAATGCTCTTGAGGGTCAAATCAACCGACCCTTCTTTTTCATCTTTTAGAGGCGTTTGTGGGTGAGGAATAAAAGGTCCTATTCCTATCATATCTGCATCCAGCTCTTTTACAAGAAGTATGTCCTGTGCTAAATCATCAATAGTCTGCCCGGGAAGACCTATTAAAAAACCTGTCCCAAGTTCATATCCAAGATTTTTAAGCCATTTGAGACACTCAATTCTCTTTTCAAAGCTCATGCCAGGATGATACTGTTTGTAAAGTTTTTCATTTGAAGTTTCAAACCTCATCAAGAACCTGTCCGCCCCGGCATCTTTGAACGCCTTGTATTCATCATACGACCTTTCGCCAATTGAAAGTGTTATCGCAACATCAACATTTTCTTTTATCTTCTTTATTATGGAGCACACTCTATCTTTTGTGTAAAACATATCCTCACCAGACTGTAATACTACCGTGTGGTACCCCATCTGATACGCCCTTTTTGCAACCTCTACTATCTCATCTTCTTGCATTCTGTATCTTTGAGCCTGGCTATTGCTTCGCCTCAGTCCACAGTAAAAACAGTCGTTTTTGCAGTAGCTTGAAAATTCAATAAGCCCTCTTAAAAAAACCTCGTCGCCCACATTTTCTTTTCTTACCCTGTCTGCTGTTTTGAAAAGAAGGTCTTTGTCCTCATCTTCTGCCTCAAGTAAAACTTTTATTTCATCCTTTGTAAGATTATTTTTAGCACATGCTTTCTCTAAAATATTCTTTATTTTCATTTTTTCAAAACCTCTCTTAATGTAAAGAATTTAAAGTATTTCTATCTACTTTAACGGTTTTAATTTAATTTTATCACATTTTAATTTATTTTAAAAGTAAAACACCATTCATCTTGCCCAAAATGGTATATAAACTTATTTTTGTGGTATAATCTAATAAGGAAGAGGGGAGGATTCTATGGTGCAAAATAAGAGCAAAAAAAAGTCTAAAAAAGAATCGCCGCTGTCACTTTTTTTAAAAGGTTTTTTAAAAACCATGCTTATTTTGATAATTGCAAGCATGGCAGTGTTGATTGGTGCTGGCATTGGAATGTATACAGGATACATAAAAGCTATACCCGCAAACGCTCTTGACATAATAACTTCTTCTTCAGATTCTCAAACTACAATTGTATACGACCAGAGCGGAAATGAAATTGCCCGGCTTCATGGCAACGAGAACAGGATAAAAGTGCCTTATAGCAAGATCCCAAAAAATCTCATAAATGCTTTTGTTGCAATTGAAGATGAAAGGTTCTGGCAGCACAATGGCATAGACATAAAAAGAATAATTGGAGCTATATTTAGAAATATAAAAAGCGGAAATCTGTCTGAAGGTGCAAGCACAATCACCCAGCAGCTTGTAAGAAACAAACTTTTAACATTTGAAAAGTCGTTCAAGCGAAAGATTCAAGAACAATACCTTGCTATTCAACTTGAGAAAAGATGGACAAAAGAGCAGATATTGGAAGAATATCTTAACACAATTAACCTTGGAAGTGGTGCTTACGGGGTTGGAGCTGCAGCATACACCTATTTCGGAAAGGATGTATCGCAGCTTACATTGGCAGAGTGCGCTCTAATTGCCGGAATTACTCAAAACCCTTCATATTACAATCCTTATGTATTCCCAGACCATGCAAAGAAAAAACAGGAACTTGTTCTAAAAAAGATGCTTGAGCTTGGATATATAACCGAACAAGAGTACTTAGAGGCAAAAAATCAGCCACTTGTTTATGTAAAAAAAGACATTTCTGCAGAAAATGCATACAAACATCCGTATTTTGTTGATTCTGTGATAGATGAAGCCATCGAAATTCTATCTGAAAAGAAAAGAATTTCTGAAGATGAGGCAGAAAACTTAATCTATGGTGGCGGACTTAAAATCTACACAACAATGGATGAAACTATACAAAGCACAATGGAAGATGTCTTTTCAGACCCATCAGTTATGCCAAAAATAAAGCACTATGATAAGTCCGGTATACCACAACCTCAGGCAGCAGCAGTTTTGATTGATTTTAGTACAGGTGCTGTCAAAGGCATTATGGGCGGAAGAGGAAATTTGAAAGGTGTCAGACTATTAAACCGTGCAACAATGTCTGTGCGCCAGCCGGGCTCTGCTATAAAACCAATTGCTGACTATGCTTTAGCTCTGGAAAATGGATATACTGCCGCAACTGTAATTGACGATGTACCATTTTCTGCTGGGAGGTATACCCCTCGAAACTGGTATAAAAGCAATACTGTCTCTGGTAAGAGAGGTTACAAAGGATTAATGACTTTAAGAGAAGCTTTGCAGTGGTCGGCAAACGTTCCTGCTGTAAAGATTGCATACAATCTGGGAATTCAAAATGTCTACAGGAACTTGAAAAGGTTTGGTTTTACTACCTTAGCTCCGCAGGATATGAACAATCTTTCAATTTCAATCGGTGGATTTACCTATGGTGTGAAACCCATTGAGCTGACCGCCGCGTTTGCCGCAGTTGCTAACAGTGGTGTTTATATAAAACCCTATTTTATAACAAAAATCGAAGATAAAAATGGTATTACAATATTTGAAAGAACACCTTATAAAAGAAGAGTAATGGATGAAAAGAATGCATATATACTTACAAATATGCTCCAGAGCGTTGTTACAGCAAGGATAACAGTAGGTGTAAAATTCTCATACCCTGTTGCAGGAAAAACTGGTACTACTGATGATAGCAAAGACAGATGGTTTGTGGGATACACTCCAAACTATGCGCTTGGCGTATGGGTTGGCGAAGACAAGCCTGTTGCTCTTAGCTACTTAACAGGTACAAACCCCGCTTTAAAAATATTCAAGGGAATAATGGATAAGGTTGTCAGTAAAAAAGGGGTAAGCCCCGAGTTTTTAAGACCTGCAGGAATTGTTGAAAAGTATGTCTGTAAAGAGTCAGGTAAACTTGCAACAGACCTCTGCAAAAAAGACCCCAGAGGAAGTCAGGTTATAAAAGAGATATTTGCAGAAGGAACAGAACCCACAGAGTATTGTGACAGGCACGTAAAACTTAAAATCTGTACTAAGTCCAAAAAACTTGCAACAGAGTTCTGTCCAAGCGTTATAGAAAAGATATTTATAAAAAGAGACAATCCAATCTGGCCCGGTTCATCTTTGATACCACCTGATGATTATATGTACCAGGCACCAACCAGCTACTGTGACATTCATACAGCACCAAAGCAGCCAGCTCTTCCTCAAGAGCAGCAAAATATATCTGAGCAGAATCAAAATTCACTGGAGGAAAATCAGTCTCAGCCTGCTGAGCAAAGCAATTTTCAAAATAACCAGGAAAATGGTACTCTTAATAATAACACAACCCAATCTCAAACTTATTCTTCACAATAAGGTTTGAAAAGAAATTAAGTAAATTGTGCAGCAAACAAAAGGTATTTTTGTTTTTACAATTTATTCTATTTTGCTTTGTGTGCTTTGATTTTTATGGGCAGACTGTATTTTTGTATTTTCCAATTGCTGTCGACCTGCAATCCCCCCGAAAACCCCCGGGGGTCGACAGCAAAAGGAATATATTACCATGTGTTGACTTTTAAGCTTTTGTGGGGTATAATAGAAATAACCTATAGCAGTTTGAAACTTTATCCATTTGTTCCTTATAAGACTTTCCAAGCTACTTACGGGTTTGTAGCCTCCCCTTTGGGGATTGAAACTTCCATATGTCTTATTATATGCTGTGTTATTTATTGGTTTGTAGCCTCCCCTTTGGGGATTGAAACTTGTAACAACTGGATCATCTAATACAATTTTGTTTGTTTGTAGCCTCCCCTTTGGGGATTGAGGTGGGAGAGAGGGTTTGTAACCTTTCCGGTGGGGATTGAGAGGAGAAGGTAGGGTAGCCTGTCCTTTGGGGATTTAGGTGAGGATTTGTATTCCTCTTTGCGGAGTAAAATGATAAATATTCCAAATAACAGTAATAAGCTGATAATGTATGTTTGTAGTCTATTCGTGAGAATTGAGCAACGGTTTTGGGAAAAATGATAGTATGATCCTTCTCAGAAAAAAAGGGCTTGGAAAAGCCATTTTGTGGCTCTCAAGCCCTTTTAGAGTGTTGTCAGAAGCTATTATTTCTTTGCAAATACATTAATTCTTAGCAAGCGCCTTCTTAAAACCTTGATAAAGCTCTTTTATAACAACCCCCAGAACAACAACAATTGCAAAAACTTTTAACCCTTCTGCAAGTCCATTGAGCATTATTGATGCGCCAAGAAGAGAACTTAGCGACATTGCTTCTCACCTCGCAGCACTTTCCTACTACTTATAATTTGCCCTCTATGAAAAGCTTACAAAAGTCAATTTTTCTGCGAAGAAAATTGGAACCTAACCTGCACAAGCTGAAAAGCAAAGTTTTACAAAATCTACTTTACACAAAACATCTGACAAAACATGTCAAGAAGCTCTGGTGAGGCAAACACTTCGTATCTACCAAAATACTCAATTCTTGACTTTATCAAATGCTGCTTTTTCAAACCATCTTTTATTACAAAGAAAAACCTCTGGTCTTCTGGGTATGCTCCAAACTTTTGGTAGTAGATGCTCAAAAGCTGCCTTCTTAGCATTTCGGAAAAAATCTCTGGCTGCCTGTCATACTCTAAACAAGCACCGTCTTTTTGAGCAAACACGCCGCTGAGCAAAACTCCGCTTGTCTTTGGCTGCTGACCCCTGCATGAAATTTTTTTTAAGCAAATGCCATCAAACAAGCCATTTAAACTTTCGTAAATCTTTAATATGTTCTGTGTAACAAGCTCTAAAAAAGGTGTTGCAAAGTATATTCTAAAATCTTCGAACACCCATATGCCATCTTCAACCTCTTTTTTGTTTTTTGTTCTTATGGGAGAGATAGTAAACTGTTCCGACGCAAATAGACTCTTTAAAGTTTCATATACCTTAGAGTAATAAGAGGATGGCAAAAATACGCCATCCTCCCTTGCCCAGAAATGAAATGTAAAGTATTTTGCCACTTTTTCATCACAACCCATCATCTAATGGTTACTTTTATCCAGCCAGGGACTGTGTAAACTTGCCCGTTTTTGAAGATTATTCTTCTTGTCTTTGGGAAAAGATCAGGATATATCCTAGATTTTTGGTCAATCATCTTTAACTTCTCAAAGTGAGTCTTTGTAAAAAATATCCCCACAGTCTTTGACAAATATCCTGTTGAAAATCCTATCTGAATTAAAAACTGGTTTAGTTCAAGAGAGTTCAAAATATTCAAAAGCTTATGGTACTCTGAGACAATCTGAGCTTGATTGTACTTCCTGTAGAAATTTAACTCTCTTTGAATGTAATCTTTGGCAACAGCTCTCATAACCTCTGCTAAAAACTCTACAGGATCAGCTGCTGAAACATTCATACCAATTTTCTCTTTAAGCCCAGTTACAACCTCGTTCCCATCAACAAAGTCTTTCTCAACCTTCATGCTGCCAAAAGCCTTAACCCCAGGCTTTATCCCCTCTGCAAGGATTGAAGAAGATTGTTTTGGGTCATTTACATTGTTTGTTTTTCCCTCTTTTACCCCTGCAAACCACTTAACCTGACCGTCACAAATGTTCATGACTTTTATCTCAAAAACTGCTGCATCATCTGGATTTACAAAACTGCTATCGCTTATCTGAAGGTATTTAAAGGGTGATTCGTTCGGTGATGAAAATACTTTCTGATCTGCGTCGCTGCTAAGATGCTGCGGGTCAACCTTACCCTTTTGGTTCAGCGCATCTTCATAGAGCTTTATTAAATTCTTCTTGAGCGCCTTTGTCAAAGAAGACCTTATCGCACCTTTTAGGGATGAGCCTGGAATATAAAACCTGCCTGCGCTCTTGACAAAAGGCACAATCTCTCTTGAAAGCTTTTGAACCCCCTCAAGCTTTAGCTTGTATTTTGAAGATCGCCTAAAATCTATGTTGTATTTTGTCATGACATCGCGGATGTTGAAATCTTTGAGGTTTCCTGAAAGTCCGCGTGTCAGCTCATCAACAAAGCTTTCCTTGAAAAGATTTTCTTCAAGTAGCCTATCAAAGTTTATAAAATACAAATAATATCCGTCTTTGACAAATTCAAAGCTCTGGAGTTTGTCCTGCCCGCCAATTATAGTTGGAGTTAAAACTTCCAGCTCATATACCCTGCTTTCAAAACTATTTTCTGTCAATCATCATCACCCCTTCCGGCAGGGGAACCAAAAACGCAAGCCCAAAACAATATACCCTGTGCGGAGAAAACTTCTGAGGTGTCACATCAACCACCCTGCCGCAAACTTTTCCTGAAAATACAGTCCCTTCTGCAAATGCTCGTACAGCTTTTCTCTTTACGCCAAGCCCTGTCTTTGAGTAGATGTAGCCGCTTCGTGTCAAAATTTCGTAATACAGCGCGCTTTTTATCTCATCTTCACTTTGAGGATTCACAAGTGACAGGCTCACGTAGTATTTTGCCCTGTCATTTTCTTGTGGCATGCTACTTTCTACAAACTTAGCTTCAAAGCTTCCAAGCCCGCAGGTTCTATCGCCGCCAAGTCCTTCATCGCCCAAAAGTCTTATTGCTGCTTTGACTTTGTCTTCTAAGCTCTGGTCGTTTATTCTGAGATAAAACCACAGTCCCGCATTATCTTTGAACTCAAAGTGAGAAAAATAATAGATGTTTGAGGAAGAGCTCAGCCTGTCTATTAAAACCCTTGCCCTTTCTTTAACTTTTCCCAAGGATGGTGCTTTTTTGCTATCATCGAATTTGTGAAACATATCTTTGGGCAGCAAGAAGCTCCCTGCTACTTTGTATTTTCCTGGGAAATTGCTGAGCAAGTCTTTTTCTCTTATGAATTTCACCTTTTTGATTTCCTTGTCCTTTTCAACCTCAATTATGCCTTTATCCTTGTAAAGATGAAGGTTCAACCCAATCGGTTTTGGTACAAAAAATTCATTACCAACATACGGCATCGTGGAAGAAACCTCAAAAGGCGGACTTTTCTGCAAAAAGCTCTCCACAAGCTGGTTTGTACTACTGTTGCCGTACAATAGTGAGTATGCGTTTATTATCCCCGACATCAGCGTGTCTGAATGCGCAAACGTCTGGGTTATATTGTATATCTTTTCCTTTTCGCCGATGTGAAGAGGTGTGGTAAAGTGCATTAATACCCTGTACAATTTGCCTTTGCCCATCTTTATCACCTTTTTAAATAACAAATTCTACTTTGTTGCAAGTTTGAGCTGGTCCAGGCTTGGTGCTGTTGCAATTGGTTTTAGGTCGCTACTGTCTTTTTCATAGTCACTTGAATCCTTGTAAACTATTTCAATGTTCGCAAACTTGACTTTACCGTTTCCTCTTGAACCATGTCCGCCCAAGTAATCATCTTCTAAAAGCTTCATTGCTTTGATGAATTTATTTAAGTAACGCTGACCATCATCGTTTCCGTCAACCTCGTACCTGTTGACAACAAACTCTGCAGAAAATTCGGCACCTGCAGGGACTCTTTCGCTCTGTCTTGGAGTTGCCCTTGAGGTTATTCTGTCAATGCTATTTTCAAACTTTACTTCTGTCCACTCAAGGTCAAGGTTCTCTTTCATCTCATCTGTGATTGAACTATCAATCAGCTTTGCATCGCGAACAATGAGCCTTGTGGGGATGACTGCGTCTGAAAAATCTCTTCCTTCTGCATTAGGGTCTTTCAAAAATTCTTTTTTGGTAACATGTTTACCATGGTTTCGACCAAAAAGTCCACAAACTGGGCATTCTTTGTCATCGCACATGTGAATGCATATCTCTGGTTTGTCACCTTTCTTAACTGCCACAACCATCAGTTCATCTTTTACCTTTCCCTCAGCAAACTCCATAAGAGACCTCATCTTACCCTTGAGAGAAGAACCAGGTATGTAAGGCTTGCCTTCTGCATCTTTCACAACTGCATTGTCAATTCCGCCTATCTCAATACTGTTGTTGCCCTCACCAATGTGAAGACCTGTTACAGCTTTAATTTTGCACCTTATAATGTATTTTCCTTTCAAGATTACATCCATGGCAAACTATCCCCCTTTTGAGATTTTTTATTGGTCGCCACCATAGTATTTGTGATATGCAACAGCTGCTTCAAAAAAGTCTTTGAACCTGTTAAGAGCCTCTGGACTCTTTTCTGCAACAGGAAGAGCCTTGTCGATTATTTCCTGAAAATGTTTCATTTTTTTAAATCTACCTGCTGTGTACGCAAGCTTTGCTTTCAAAAGCTTCAGTTTGTACTTGTAATTGTCATCTTCTGGAGAAAGTCTTTTTACCTCAGTAAACAACTTTCTGATCTGAGTAATGGTGACGCCTGACTCTTTCAAAAGTTGGCCTGTCTTTTCGGCAACATCTGAAAAAGCCTTGCCGTCCTTGTCTTTTTCGGGGTCAATAGCAGTTTCAATCTTGCTCAAAATATCATTTTTCAAAGCTAATGCATTGTTACCACCTTGTGCTGGCATAACCACTTCACCCTCTCCCCAAAATTAATTTTTATCTTCTCAGTTCAAGTTCAGCCCAGCGCGCCGCAAGGTAAGAGTGTTTGTAAAGAATATTTGTCTTTTTATCAATAATTTTGTTTAAAACACTTTCAAGCTCGGCTGAATGTTTTTTGTACCTCTCTTTCAGCCTTGCCATGAAATACACAAATCGCCATGATTTAAAAAGTTCTCTTTGGTCATCTGCCATGTTTTTAAGACTGCAAACGGCATAGATGCCGTTTATAAGCGCCTTTGAGACGTTCTGGTTCCCAACAAGGTCAGCAATCGATTCTTTGAGCTTTTTCAAATCTTCAAACTCTTCCCAGCCAACAAAGTTTGCGCCAAATGCAAAACAGTCCTTTTTCTTACCATTTTCTCTCTCATACTCTTTTGCTTGCTCTAAGTGCTCGCCGCATACCATCGCAACTCTGTAAATTGGATACTTTTTATCCGGTGCTATTTCAAAGCCCATCGAAAGAGTAACATCTGGGTTGTGGCAGGCAAAGTTTCTAAACTCTGTGTAAATCCTATGCGCTGTCTGTGGAAGAACATCCCACTGGCCAAGTATGCAAAAGTCATCCCCACCTGCATAGATGACCATGATATTCCCATTTTGTTCTTTTATCAGCTTGTTGAAGTAGTAGCCAAAGAATAGCGAAAACTCCTCTGACAATGTCATGATTCTTGAAATTGAATTGTCATCTCCAAGCCCCTTTTTGAAGATGTCGCCAAGATTGTCAACATCTCCTCGAACAATGCCCCATGTTTTAATCCCTTTTGCTGACTCTGCTATATCCTCTATAAGCATTAGTTCTCTTTCATCTTCACTTTTGAACGGTACATGGGTTGAGATGTCAAGATCTTCATAAAAATCGCTCTCAAAGCCTGATTTTGGTCCCTTTTGCCCTCTTTCAATTTCTATTTGCTTTCTTTGCAAATCTTCTATCCTGCTTCTGTCCAAAATCAGCGTGTTTGCGACGCTTTCATAATGATTGGAAAATTGAATGTATCTACCAAAAGCTTTAAGCACATTGTGAATATTAGAAAATTCTGAAAACTCTTCTTCCTTTCTCCATGAATCTATAATGAAGAAGCTCTTCATAAGCTTATCGCCAAGATCTACAAAGCTTTCGCAAAAACTACAAAAATCCGAGTTATCCTCTTTTGGTTCTATCTTCCTTCCACAGTGAGGACACTTTTGTTCATAATCTTCCCATGGCTCGAAAAATTCCATTTTTGACTCTTCAATCACGTCTTTGAACTTGCAAGCCTTCTTTCTCTGAATATTTCTTGAAACCCTATCGAAACAGTCGCCAAAGTTGTGTGCAAAGTGGTAAAGATTAACCTCTGCAGCTTCTAAAAGCACGCTCAGAGCTCCTCTGTGTGCAGAAAAGAGAATTTTGTCAATTTTTTGCTGATACTGCAGAAGTTTATCCATAAAATACCTCGGCATCAAAAGGTAAAAGTGCCCTCCACCGTTGTATATGAGATTGCAGATTGGCATGTTTTCTTCTTTGAGGATATATCTTGCAATGGTATCAAGTAAGAATGAGATGTAAAACGATTTTGCTTTGAAAGCTTTTAAAGCACCGTCCATCTTTGTGTCAAAAACAAAGTCCTGAATTCCAGAAACATCACCTTTCACAAGACAGAAGTATGGATAGTGATCCTCTTTTATCTCAAATTCATTTCCAGGCAAAAGCTTTTCGTTGATTTTCTCCAAAACCTTTCTTCTTTCATCTTCCTGCGAAACCTCTTTTTTCAGCTGCCTATCCAGACAAAATGCAATTGCAGCAGTTGACTTGCTGTGCGCCCAGAGAGAAATATCAGGCTGCGAATAGTAAAAAGCAGATGGTATATTGTATGTGTAAATTCTGAGCAAGTTGTAAATAGCTGTTGCAAAGTCTTCTAAGTCAAATGAGCTGCCAAAACCATCTCTCAGAGCATTTACTTTTCTGGAAAACTCTGACCACAGGTTTTGATAGTCATTCTTTGCATCTGTGCTGAAACCTTCGGAAGGTGGTTCAACTTCATACCTTTTTTTCAGAAGCTTATAAAAAGCTTTTTTCGGATCTCTCTTTTTTTCATCAAGGTTTATCTGGGACAAAACAGAGATTAAGTACTTTGACTTGTCATCTCCTGCTGCTTCTTCGCTTAAGTCTTTTCTGTCGACTTTTGCTGAAATCTTGTCAGCAACGCTTATCAAAAGCTGCTGGTATGAAGATGGTCTGTGATGATACAGAACAAGAGATGTGACTTCTTTTAAACTCTCTGGCAAAAAATGTTCGACAAAAAACGCACCCCATTCTTGATGACGCGGAGCATTCTTTCCTTTTGCCTGGTAAAATGCTTTATATTCTTTTGAGATGTTCTTTTTAGCATCAGGGTTTTCTGTTCTCATATAAAATTTGCCGATATCGTGCAAGATTGCGCCAAGAAAAAGAGTATAGTCAAAGTTTCTATCTTCTTCTCTTTGATGAGCATTG
>Ga0065718_1000030_pt1 | contig 29043 bp, 25 predicted proteins | sample GBSCel77sediment_2_FD_59105 | JGI IMG/M metagenome (GOLD analysis project Ga0065718, IMG submission 59105) | Hot spring sediment microbial communities from Great Boiling Spring, Nevada - cellulolytic enrichment CS 77C v3 (version 3) | ecosystem: Environmental > Aquatic > Thermal springs > Hot...
GGCTACACCCCCAACTACCACGCAAGGAGCATGGCGCGCAGAACAAAGATACTCACGATAGGCCTCATCGTGCCGGACATCATAAACCCGTTCTTCGCGAGTCTCACGCGTGGAGTTCAAAAGGCTTGCGGTGAGGATGCCNTGGTCATCTTGATGGACTCNTTCAGAAACTTGGAAAGGGAAGAGAAACTCATAAAAAACGCAAGGTTCTTCGGCATAGATGGAATCATCATAGGAAATTCTCGTGTGAGCGACGATCTTGTGGAGGAAATTTCGAGGTACATTCCAGTGGTTGTCTTCGACAAATCTTACGAGCTGGACAACGTCGTTTCGATCGTTCTGGACAACCGTTACGGTGCCTACATGGCCACGAAGCATCTCATTGAGAATGGTTGCAAGAACATAGTTCATCTCGGTGGGACTCATGAGCTCTACGTTTCGTTGGAAAGAGCCAGAGGCTACGAGGCCGCGATGAACGAAGCGAATTTAAAACCCATGGTCGAGCCCGTAGGTTACAACGAGTCCGTGGGTTACGAAGCCATGAAGAGATTACTCGATTCAGATCTTCAGATCGACGGTGTGTTTTGCATGAACGATTTGGTCGCGATAGGTGCGATCAAGGCATTGAAGGAGAAGGGTCTGAGGATACCTGAAGATGTTGCGGTGATAGGTTTCGACGACGATGAAGAACTGTGCGAGATCATCGAACCACCGTTGAGTTCGATCCACCAGCCCGTCGAGGAGATGGGTGAAGTCGCGGCGAAACTTCTGTTCGAATTGATCAAGGGTAATTCCAAGATAAAGCGCTATGTTTTCACGCCGAGGTTGGTCGTCAGACAGTCGAGCTTGAAGAAGGTGAAATCGTGAAGAAGATATTGATCGTTGCTGCGCACAGTGATGATCCGATCATAGGCGTCGGCGGAACGATCGTGGAACTTTCAAAACTCGGTCATCGCGTGTTGACTTTGAGCGTTTGTGGAGACAGGATCGACGGTTATTCTGAAGCGATGAGATTGCTGGGAGCTCAGGCGGAACACCTCGATTTTTCCTACGGACAGATAGAAGAGGAACGTTTCTCTGAAGAGCTGGAGAAGTTGATGAAGGCTTTTGATCCAGACGTGGTGTTCACTCACTGGCAGAGTGAGATTCTCTACGATCACGAGGTTGTTTCGAAGCACACGNTGAAGCTCGCAAGGAAGCTCGAAAAACAGATCTATCTTTTCGAAATCCCAGCTTCGAGTTTGGACTTCCAGTTCGACGTGGCGGTCGATGTGTCCGATTCTTACGAGTTCAAGAAGAGGTCGATCGAGCTCATGAAGAACGCCTTCGAAAAAGAAGTCTTCGAAAAGGAGATCATGCCGTCCATCGTTTTTCCCGCAGGCTTCAGGGGAATTCAGGTTGGTTGTGCGTACGCTGAGGTGTTCAAACATTTAGGAAGCAGGTTCCCTCTATCACCTTACAGAAANAAGCTCATAGATCTGAAGAGACTCTGAGGAGGTGGACACATGAGGAAGATGAAGGTCGGTGTCGTTGGAGCGGGAAAGATTTCCGAAGTCCTGCACATCCCGAACACCATTCTTTCCGAGTACACACAGCTCGTGGCGATAGCCGATCCGAGCGTTCAGAGGTTGGAGTACTTCAAGAAAAAACTCGAAGGCCAGAAGGTGAGATTCTACGAAGATTACCAAGTGATGTTGGAAGAGGAAGAAATAGATTCCGTCATCGTGGCAGTTCCGAACGCCTTGCACGCAAAAGTTTCCATCGCAGCCCTCGAGAAGGGAAAGAACGTTTTGGTGGAAAAACCCATGGCGACGAATTCGGAAGAAGCTTTGAAGATGATCGAAACGGCGAAGAAGAACAAGAAGGTTTTGATGGTCAATCACTCTCAAAGATTCTTTCCACACCATGTGAGAGCCAGAGAGATCGTTCAGTCTGGTTTGCTGGGTGAAGTGAGACTCGTCAAGACCATGTTCGGTCACGCAGGACCAGAGAATTGGTCTCCGAACGCGGCGTGGTTCTTCGACAAGGACGTCGCGATGTTTGGGGCTCTGGGAGATCTTGGAGTTCACAAGGTGGATCTAATAAGGTACATCACCAACTTAGACATCGTTGAGTGTGCTGGATTCATCGCCACGCTTGAAAAACGTGCCACGGTGGAGGATGTGGCGAGCGCGGTTCTGAAGCTTTCCAACTTTGCTTTAGCCACGCTCGATTCGAACTGGATCACGAAAGGTTTGGAAGAGAATTACATCGTCGTTTACGGAGAGAAAGGAACGATGAAGGTGGGACAGACCGATCCAACGAGGATCGATGTTTACCTTGAAAAGCCAGTGAGAATGCACGGTGAGATCGTCTTGAGACCTTTGTTCACCAACGAAGATCCTTATTGGAAGATGCCCGTGGTGGATCATTTTGCGAAAGTTTGTCTGGGACTGGAGGAGCCCATAGTCAAAGCTGAAGATGGATACATCGCCGTGAAGGTGGTCGAGAAGATATTCGAATCTGCGAAAAAGGGGCAGGCAGTGAAGATCGTATGAGAGCGATCCTCTCAGCGAGAAACGTGTGCATGGATTTTTCCAACGTGAGGGTCTTACACAACGTGGACGTCGACTTCGAGCCGGCGAAGATCTACGGTGTGGTGGGCGAAAACGGAGCGGGGAAATCCACACTCATGAGGATTCTTTCCGGTTTTCTTCAGCCTGTGGAGGGTGAGATCTACTTTGAGAACAGCAAAGTCGTGCTGAACCCGCTCAAAGCCAAGGCGCTGGGCATCATTCTGATCCCGCAGGAACTGAACTTGGTCGAGAGTCTGAGAGTTTACGAAAACATCTTCCTTGGAGACGAAATGATACGGGGTTTCTTCCTCTCGAAGAGACAGATGATCGAAGAAACCAAACGCCTCATGGCACAACTGGATCTCTCCATAGATCCAACAAGTTACGTTTCACAGCTTTCTCCCGCGCAGAAGCAGATGGTGGAGATCATAAAGGCCATATCCAAGAAAGTGAANGTCTTGATCATGGACGANCCGACCTCATCGCTCACCGACGAGGAAGTGTTGAAGCTTTTCCAGATCGTCAGAAACATGAAACAGAAAGGGATAACCGTGATTTTCATCTCACACAGGCTCAAAGAAGTGCGTCAAATCGCTGAAGAGTTGATCGTGCTTCGGGATGGCAGAAAGGTCTATCAGGGAGAAATACAAGGCTTGAGCGAGAAACAAATAGCCGAGCTCATGGTCGGTCGGAAGCTCGACGAGATGTTTCCCGAAAAACCTNTGCCGAGCGCCGAAATTGTTCTTCAGGTAAGAAATCTTTCAACTGTTGATGGAACAGTCGAAGAGGCCAGCTTCGAACTCTACAGAGGCGAGATACTCGGTTTCTACGGACTGGTTGGTTCTGGTAGGACAGAGCTCATGGAAGCGCTCGCTGGTATCAGAAAGATAAAGTCCGGCGAGGTGTATCTGTTCGGAAAGAAGGTGCAGATAGAAAGACCTCAGGATGCGAAAAAGTTGGGGCTGGTCTATCTACCAGAAGACAGGAAGAATGCAGGTATCATTCCCATCTTGGAAGCGTTCAAGAACACCACGCTGATGTCTTTAGAGAAGTTCTCCAAATTTTTGGTGCGNGTCAGAAGAGAGATCGACGTGTTCAAGAATTACGAAAGAAGGTTCGAGATCAAAGTGAGAACTCCCTGGCAAACGGTGGGCACGCTCAGTGGAGGAAACCAACAGAAAGTCGTTATATCCAAGCTGGTGGAAACGGGAGCGAAGATCTTCCTCTTCGACGAGCCAACACGAGGAGTCGATGTGAACGCGAGACATCAGATCTACCAGATCATGCACCAGATGATAAAAGAACTCGGATGCAGTTTCGTTGTCGTTTCTTCGGACNTGCCGGAGGTGATAGGCCTCTGCAATAGGGTTTTGGTCATGCGCAACGGACGGATCGTGGCAGAGGTGAAAGGGGAAGATCTGAACGAGAAGGAACTCATCTACCATGCGACGGGCGTGAAGGAGGTCGGTGCGTATCAAGCTTAGAAACTTTCTTAGCAAGTACATGATCGTTCTTGTCCTGATTGGTTTGATGATCTTTTCCGGAATNGTCACACCGGCGTTCTTGAAACCAAGGAACATCTTGAATATCTTCTGGCAGACTTCCTACGTTGGGATCATCGCGATAGGCATCACTTTCGTCATGATCGCCGGTGGGATCGATTTGTCGGTCGGTTCCATGCTCGCGCTCTTGGGAGCGTTCGCCATCACCACGAGCAACAGGCTTGGCGACGGGGTTGGACCAACGTTGGTTTCGATCCTGCTCACCTACGCTCTTGCCTCGTTGCTCGGCCTTGGTATGGGACTCTTAACGACGAAAGGAAAGATTCCTGCGTTCATCACCACACTCGGTGGCATGGCGATATACAGATCGTTGGTGCTGAACTTCGCAAACGGTGGAGTCTACATGAGCTTTTCTCGAACCTTCTCGAGCTTCGGGATGAAGTTCATAGCAGGTTTACCTCTGCCCATGATCGTGTTCATTGTCTATGCGGTGTTGGCGTACATCGTTCTCGACAAAACCAGATTCGGCAGGTACGTGTACGCCGTCGGGGCGAACGAAACCGCCGCTGTCTATTCAGCGATAAAGGTCGATCTGATCAGAACGATCACTTACATCATCAGCGGTGTTTCCGTGGCCACATCGGCCATACTGTTGTCCTCCATGATGGCTTCGGTCAGCTCTTCGTCCACAGGCTCTGGTTTTGAGCTCGACGCCATCGCAGCTGCCGTCATCGGNGGAACGAGTTTGAGCGGTGGTAAAGGCACCATCTTTGGAACTTTCTTTGGTGCCTTGATACTCGGTGTCGTCAACAACATGCTGGTGATGCTGAACGTGGCGGTGTATCTGCAAGGTATGGTCAAGGGTTTGATCATCATCGCGGCGGTGTTGTTGCAAAGCTTGAAAAAATGATCGCCCCTTTGGGGCAAAGAAAGGGAGGTGTTTTTATGAAGAAGCTGTTGGTCGTGTTGATGCTGGTTCTGACGCTGTTGAGCTTCGCGGCGAAGTACAAGATTGGAGTCGCGATCCCGGCAGCGGACCACGGTTGGACTGGCGGTATGGTCTGGTGGGCGCAGCAGGCGATCAAGCAGTACCAGAACGATCCAGACGTGGAGTTCTACCTGGTGACCGCCAGAGAACCGAGCGAGCAGATCGCTCAAGTCCAAGCCTTGCTCGCACGAGGCATCAACGCGCTGGTCATCAACCCGTACGAGTCTGCTCCACTCACACCCATCTGTGTTCAGGCCTTCAGACAGGGTGTCTACACGGTCATAGTCGACAGAGGTATCAACTCCGAAGAGTACAACGTCTACATCGCTGGCGACAACTACATGTACGGCTATCTCGCTGGAAAGTACATCGCCGAGAAGCTGAAGGGTAAAGGCAACATCGTCGTGATCAGAGGTATTCCGTCCACGATCGACGATGAAAGGGTCAAAGCCTTTAAGGATGCCATAGCGCCTTATCCAGATCTGAAGATCATCGCAGAGCAACCGGGCTATTGGTCGAGGGAGAAGGCGTTCGAAGTCATGCAAACTCTACTCACCAAGTTCCCGCAGATCGACGCGGTCTGGACAGGCGACGACGACATGCTCCACGGAGTGTTGATCGCTCTCAGACAGGCTGGAAGGGACAAGAACATCGTCTTGGTGGGTGGCGCCTGCGAAAAGAACATCGTCAAGATGATCATGGATGGTCATCCACTCATCGAAGTGAACTTCACATACCCACCCAACATGATCGCNACGGCGATAAACCTCGCCGTCATGGGACTCAAGGGTGAGTCTTTGAACGGTTTCTACCAGAAGGGAATTCCGAGGAAGATCATACTCTCGACCGAGACCGTGACCAGAGAGAACGCGAAGGACTACTACTTCCCAGACTCAGTGTTCTGAGAGGCTGAGGCGGGCTTCTGCCCGCCTCTTTGCTGGAGGTGTTGCGATGAAGATCGGATTCTTAACGGTCGCGTTGGGGAATACGAAATTCGAAGAGATCATCGAATGGGCTGGCAGTGCTGGNTTCGAGGCGTTGGAGGTTGCTGCCTGGCCCTTGGTGAACGAGAGGGATTTTTCTTCAACCACGATCGACGTGGACAAGTTCGATGAAAAACACGCTGAAAGGATCAAAGCGCTTCTGGAAAAGCACGGTCTGATCATCTCCTCTCTGGCTTACTACGACAACAATCTGGATGCGAACCCTGAGAAAAGAAGAGCGATAAATGAGCATTTGAAAAAGGTCATCGACGTGGCGAACTTGCTCGGTGTGGAACTCGTTGGGACCTTCATAGGAAGGGACATCACAAAGAGCGTCGAGGAGAATTTGAAGGAGTTCGAAAAGGTCTTTAAACCGCTGATAAGTTATGCCGAAAGCAAGAACGTCAAACTCATGATAGAGAATTGCCCAATGGTCGGTTGGCAGGCCGAAGAGAAGATAGGAAACATCTTCTATTCACCAGAACTCTGGAGAGAAATATTCAGGATCACCCCAAGTTCCTTCGGACTGAACCTCGATCCGTCTCACCTTTACTGGCTGGGCGTGGACTATCTGAAGGTGGTGGAAGAGTTCGCAGAAAGGATCTTCCACGTGCACGCGAAGGACGTGGAAATCAAGAGAAATATGTTGCACGAACAGAGCATTTTTGGACACTTTGGAACCAACGCACACGGCAAGAGCTGGTGGATCTACAGGATGCCCGGTCTCGGTGAGATAGATTGGCCCAGCTTCATTTTGAACCTCAGGAAGGTTGGATACGATTTCGTGATCAGCATAGAACACGAAGATCCCATCTGGGCAGGGAGTTTGGACAAATCGAAAAAGGGTTTGCTCATGGGCTTGCAATTCCTCAAGAAGTTTGTTTGATGTGAGTCTTGGAAAATGTGCCCTCCACACGGAGGGCTTTTGTTGTTGTACAATGTTTTTGATGGTGGTTGAAAATGTTCTTCGCTGACAGAATGCTTGGAAAGCTGGCCAGAAAGCTCAGATTGCTCGGTTTCGATACGGCTTACGTTTCAGATATGGACGAAGAAGAGATACTCGAATTCTGCAAAGAAACCAACCGTGTCCTGATAACGAGAGACAGAGACTTGCTCAGAAAGGCCGTAGAAAAAGGTATTCGTTGCTACTACGTTTCTTCGGACGACTGGCGAGAACAACTGGTGGAACTCTCGAAGAAGATAGATCTGAAGAATTCGAAACGCATGAGCAGGTGCAGTTTGTGCAATGCTGAACTCGTCAGGGCGAGCGAGGAAGAAATAAAGACGAAGGTGCCACTGTACGTTCAACAGACACAGAACGAGTTCTATTCGTGTCCTGTGTGTGGCAGAGTGTACTGGGCAGGCTCACACGTCGAGCACGCTGAGACTTTGTTCAGGAGGTTGGGACTTTGAGGTTTTTCGATCTGATCATGGAGTTTCTTGAATCGGGGTACGAGAGTCGAGCGATGGACAAACTGGCGCATCTGCTCTGTGAAGAGGTGCAAGCAGAAGCGTGCGATGTGTTCCTCTTCGAGGACTACAAATCGCAGTTCAGGTTGGTGGGTTCAACTCACGGACAAGAAAGGGTTGGTCAGGAGAAGTTCGGCAGAGATGAGCTTGAGAAGTTGGAAAGTTGCTTTCTCCTCGAACACGATGCGAACGTCATAGGTGCGGTCGTATTGAAAAAAGTGAAGAAGACAGAAGCCTTGCAGGAGTTGCTGAAAGAACTGTCGAAAACGTTGTGGGTTGCCGAGAAGATCGTTTCGATGCGAGAAACGATGGAAAAATATGAGCTGCTCAGTGAACTGACCGACGTGTTTCACAGTTGTGGCGATCCNGACTCGCTGTTGAAAGGCACGCTGTCTGTGATGAAGAAGGCGCTGAACGCGGAAGCCGTACTGTACTTGGTGAAGGACAAAGAAGGTTATATCTTCAAGGACGCCGAGGGTGTGGACAAAAATCAACTGATCTACGAAAGATTGCCCCATAACCACGGTTTCGTGACGAAGGTGGAAAAGTCTGAGCGTGGCATCGTGCTGACGAAGACCCAGCTCGATTTTCTTGGCATCAAGGTGAAGTCGGCGATCGCGTGCGCCGCGAGGCTCGGTGATACCATCTTGGGCATAATCNTCGCCGTGAACAAGATCGCTCCTACTGGTTATCGCAGCAGGTACAGTTTCGATGAACTCGATCTGGCGACGCTCAACGACATGGTGAAGAGGTACAGCCTCGCGCACACGCGTGTCGAGTACCAGCAGAGTCTCAAAGAACAGATAGAACGTTTGACGTTGAGCACGAAAGAGTACGAGAGATTGATCCAGCAACAGCAGGAGTATCTCAAGAAAATGGACCTGGTGCACAGCCTCAGCAACGCGATGAGGGCGAGCTACGATCTCGTGAACGTGTACAAAATCCTGCTGCTCGGGCTCACGTCGGGTCGAGGTTTCGCATTCAACCGAGCACTTCTGTTGATCCGGGATAGGAAGACTGACACACTCGTCGGCAAGATGTGGTTGGGGCCGGAAGATGGGGAAAATATCGAGGAAATCTGGAAAGAAGCCGAAAAGCGTGCCATGATTTACGGTGACTTCTCACAGTATCTGCGCGAGGAGGCAATGATGCTCGATGCGAAGGGAGGACTCACCGCTCGCATAGACGGAAGGATGTTCCATTACAAGGATCATCCGATCCTCGAGAGAGTCGTGTTGAGAAGAAGGATAATCCANGTCACACCATCGCTGCTGGAAAGTTTTGAACCTTCGGTTCGGGATCTTGTGAATCTGCTGGGTGTGGACGAGTTTCTCGTATTACCCCTCGTTGGTCGGTGGGATACGATAGGCGTCGTGGTGCTGGACAACAAGTTCACGAAGAAGCCCATCAGCGAGGTAGACATTGAGGTTCTTCGAATAGTCGTTGACAGCGCGGGACTCGCCATAGAAAACGTGATGAACTACGAAGAGCTGAGGAAAAAGACCGACAGCTTNGAGAAACAGAAGAACGTGATAGATTACCTTCACAGATTCACGGAAAACATTCTGCAGAACCTGTCAACTGGTATCGCTGTCATCGACAAAAACGGGCGCATCCTTCAGTGCAACAGAATGTTCTCCAACATCGTTGGATTGCCACAGGAAAGAATCGCCGGAGAACATTATTTCGAACTCGGAGCGGTGTTTCAGGATCTCCTTGGGGTTGCCATGACGGTGCAGGAGAGACGTGAGGCTGTCGAGCTGTCCGAATACCGCATAGAAGGACCACAGGGAGAGATCTTTCTCAACGTCAAGTACTCGCCACTCTGGGACCCGATGAACGAAACCATCACCGGTGTGATCGTCACGCTCGAAGACGTCACACAGAAGGTCAGGATGGAGCAAGAACAGAAGGAAAGAGAGAAACTCATGTTGCTGGGGGAAGTTGCGGCACGTGTGGCACACGAACTCAGGAATCCCATCACGGTGATAGGAGGGTTCATCAACCGGGCGAGGAGGAATCTGTCCAACACTCAGACGGTCGAAAAATATCTGGACGTCATATCGAAAGAAGTTGAGAACCTCGAAAGGATCGTGACAGAAATATTGGAGTTCAGCAAACCGAAGTCCATTCTTGAGTTCACCAGGTTTGACATGAACGAGCTGATAGAAGAGGTCGTTTATATCATGCAGGAGAAAGCAAAGAAAGCGAATGTTATAATAGAGACAAAGCTTTCCAGCGCAGCAGAGGTCGTTGCGGACAGGGCGAAGCTGAAGAGAGTTCTCATAAACCTCGTTCAGAACGCCATAGAGGCCTCGCCTCCCAATGGTAAGATCGTGGTCAGATCTTTCCAGGAGGCCGACAGAGTGGTTGTGTCGGTCTTCAACATGGGCGAGCCTCTTTCCGATAAAGAGTTGAGGAAGATCTTCACCCCGTTCTATACGACCAAGACGCAGGGTACGGGCTTGGGACTACCCATATGCAAGAAGATCGTCGAGGACGAACACGGTGGTAGAATCTGGGCCGAGCCGAAGAACAACGGCATGGAGTTCTTCTTCGAAATTCCCGTGAAGGGAGGAAAGGAAAATGTCCAAGGCTAAGATACTCGTGGTGGATGACGAAGAGAACATAAGGTTTCTCCTGAGCGAGGAACTCACAGATGAGGGATACGAAGTGGAAACTGCGATGAACGCAGAGGAGTGCCTCCAGAAGTGTAACGAAAAGCCGTTCGATCTGGTGGTTCTGGACATCGAGATGCCCGGGAAAAACGGCATAGAAGTCGCCGGCGAGTTGAGAAAGCAGCAACCCGGGTTGAAGATCGTTTTGCTGACGGCTTATTCGCACTACAAGTACGATCTTTCCTCTTGGGCGGCCGATGCTTACGTTGTCAAGTCGGCCGATCTGACGGAACTGAAGCGAACGATCGAGGAGCTTTTGAATCTGTAAGGAGGTGTCGGTTTTGGATTACAGAGAGACTCTGAACTTACCGAACACCGCGTTTCCGATGCGGGCGAATTTGGTTGAGAAAGAGCCGCAGATCCTCGAACGTTGGAAGAGGATCGACATTCACAAATACATCCTGAAAACAAGGGAGAATCGTCCTGCGTTCGTTTTGCACGATGGTCCTCCGTACGCGAACGGCGCGATACACATAGGCACGGCGATGAACAAGATTCTGAAGGACATGGTGATGAGGTACAAGACATTGAGAGGATTCAAGGTTCCGTATGTGCCGGGTTGGGACACGCACGGTTTGCCCATCGAGCATCGCGTGACGAGCATGCTCAAGGAAAANGTNGAGAAGATGACGCCACAGGAGATCAGGCGAGAATGTGAGAAGTTCGCCAAAGAGCAGATAGAGATTCAGAAACGTCAGTTTCAGAGACTCGGCGTGATAGGCGATTGGGAGAACTATTATGCCACGCTTGAACCTGAGTACGAGTACAGGGTCTACACTGTTTTGAAGAAATTCGTCGAAGATGGTTATGTGTACAGGGAGAAGAAGCCTGTTTTGTGGTGTTTCACTTGTGGTACTGCACTCGCTCAGGCGGAAATAGAGTATCGTGATCATGTTTCTCCATCCATCTACGTTAAATTCAAGATGAAGGACAGTGACGAGTACATCGTGATATGGACAACCACACCGTGGACCTTGCCAGCCAACACGGGCATCGCTGTGCATCCTGAGGAGACCTACGTGAGGTTGAACGTTGATTCTGAGATCTGGATCGTCGCGGAGAGATTGCTCGAGCAGTTCGCAAGTGAGATCGGTTTAAAGCACTATTCGGTCCTTGAAAAGTTCAGTGGACGCTTGCTGGAAGGCAGAATCGCGATCAGCCCGCTGTCTCAGAGAGATTCAAGGATCATACTCGCCGACTTCGTTGACATGGAGACTGGGACCGGTTGCGTCCATGTGGCTCCCGGTCACGGTGAAGAGGACTACGAGTACGGATACAAGATATACAAGCTCGANGTGCTTTCACCCGTTGATGAAAAAGGGCGTTTCACAGGTGAGGCTGGTAAGTACGAAGGCTTGAACGTGTTCGACGCAAACAAGATCATCATGGAAGATCTGAAAAGCTTGGGTGTGCTACTGCACGCTTCGACGATAACGCACTCTTATCCTCACTGCTGGAGATGCAAGAATCCCGTCATATTCAGGGCGACCGAGCAGTGGTTCATTTCCATCGACAAGAACGATCTGAGAAAGAAGCTTTTGGAACAGATCGACATGGTCGAATGGATCCCCGATTGGGGTAAGAACAGGATAGCCGCGATGATCGAAGAAAGGCCGGACTGGTGTATTTCCAGACAGAGAGTGTGGGGCATTCCGATCCCCGCNTTCAGGTGTAAGTCCTGTGGACATGTGAATCTGGATCCACAACTCATCGAGCACTTTGCAAGTATTGTCAGGCAGAAAGGTACCAACGCTTGGTTTGAGATGAGTGAAAAGGAACTTTTGCCGGATGGCTACGCTTGCAAGAACTGTGGCTCGAATGATTTGGAAAAGACGTACGACACTCTCGATGTGTGGATAGACTCTGGAGCATCGTTCGAGGCTGTGCTCAACGCGAGGCCCGAGCTCACTTTCCCTGCAGACATGTATCTGGAAGGGAGCGATCAGCACAGAGGTTGGTTCAACTCGTCTCTGGTGCTGTCCGTCGTCAAACATGGTCAGCCACCGTACAGAACGGTTCTGACCCACGGGTTCATCAAGGACGAAGAAGGAAAGAAGATGAGCAAGTCCTTGGGGAACGTGGTCGATCCGCTGGAAGTGTGTTCGAAGTACGGCGCAGACGTTCTAAGGCTCTGGCTCGCGAGCAGCGATTACTTCAACGACATACGCATAAGCTACAACATACTCAAGCAGCAAGTGGAGGTTTACAAAAAGATTCGAAACACGATCAGATACCTTCTGGGCAACCTTTACGACTTCACACCGAAAGATGTCGTGCCTTACGAAAAGCTCCTGCCGGTAGATAAGTGGGCACTCGGAAGGTTGCAACAGATAATCAAGACTGTCACGGAAGCTTATGAGAGCTACGAGATATCGAAAGTGTACAACATCTTGGTGAAGTACTGCTCAGTCGAACTGAGCGCGGTGTATTTGGACATCGTGAAGGATCGACTCTACGTTGAAGGGAAGAACTCTCTCAAGAGAAGATCTGCTCAGACGGTGCTCAGAGAGATTCTCAGATCCCTCTTGATCATGCTTTCACCGATAATCACCTTCACGTGCGAGGAGGCTTACTCTCATCTGTGTTCGGAAGATAGAAGATTCGAAACGATACACGCAGAAAGCTGGCCGGAGTACAGGAAAGACTGGATCGATGAGAGACTCATGCAGGATTTCGAAAAACTGTTCGAAGTCAGAGACATCGCGCTGAAGTCTCTCGAGGACGCAAGGCAAGCCGACCTGATAGGTCATTCTTTGGATGCGAAGCTCACACTGAAAATCGGTGATGAGAAACTCTTTTCATTGTTGCAGAAATACAGAGACGTGCTCGAAGAGATCTTCATAGTGTCTCAGGTCGAACTGGAAAAGGGAGAAGAAAGGATACAAGTTTTGGTGAGCAAAGCTGAAGGGCAGAAGTGTGAGAGGTGCTGGAAATACCATCCGTTGACCAATTCGGACGGCCGTTTCCCCGGAATATGTCCAAGGTGCGTTTCGGTGCTCGAGGGTGAANGAAAATGATCGATATTCACTCCCTGGTGTCCGAGGCCTTCGCGAAGGGCGCTTCCGACGTTCATTTGTCGGTTGGAGTTCCTCCGATCTACAGGATCGACGGGGTGCTCGTGGTTCAAAAGCAGTACGCACCCGTCAGTGCAAAGGATCTGCTCGACGCGGTTCAGAAGATTTTCGAGCAGTTGAACATCACAAGAAGCGAAGACAAGAAAGAGGTAGATTTCGCCTTTTCCGTGGGAGACAAAATTAGGGTCAGAGGAAATCTTTACCACGAGAGAAAAAACCCCGCCCTCGCACTGAGGTTGATCACCAGCAGGATAAGGACCTTCAGTGAGTTGGGTTTACCTGAGATACTCAAAGACTTTGCCAACAGAGATTCTGGTCTGATTCTCGTCGCTGGGCCCACCGGCAGCGGTAAGTCCACGACTCTGGCGGCAATGATAGACTACATCAACGAGAACTTTCCGTACCACATCATCACCATCGAAGATCCCATCGAGTACGTTTTCACCAACAAGAGATCGATCATCCACCAAAGAGAGCTCGGTCAGGACACGAACAGTTTCTACGATGGTCTCAAGTATGCGTTGAGGCAAGATCCAGACGTCATACTCGTCGGCGAAATGAGAGATCTGGAAACTATGGCGCTGGCACTCACCGCTGCAGAGACAGGACATCTGGTTTTGAGCACGATACACACCAACAGCGCCGCGAGTGCNCCGGAAAGGATCATAGATGTGTTTCCGGCACATCAGCAGAAACAAATCGCGCTTCAGGTGGCGAACACCCTCATCGCGATCGTGTATCAAAGATTGCTGAGGCACGCTTCGGGTAAAGGTGTCGTGCCAGTGCTGGAGATACTCGTTGGAACAACTGCGGTGAAGAACTTGATCAGGGAGAACAAGCTGCACCAGATAGAATCGATCATGCAAGCGAGCGCCAAGCAGGGTATGATCCTCTTCGACGATGCCCTGCTGAAGGCTTACTTCTCAGGTTTGATAGACAAAAACCAGCTTTACGAGTACTGTCGCAATCCAGACGAAATGAGGAGAAAGATAGGATGAAGGAACTGGTCAAGTTTCTTGTTGAGAAGGCGAAGGAAAGACTTCAAGAATTGCAGATCGAGCTCGCAAGAGCCGATATCGACGTCGAAGAAATGAAGAGGCTGTCGATGGAGTACTCGAAGCTCGAAGAGATCGTTCAGCTTCACGAAGAGCTTGAAGAGCTCGAAAGAGATATCGAGTTCTGGCAACAGGTCATTGCGGAGGATCCTTCTGCCGAGAAAGGAGCTCGCTGAGACGAAACAGGAACACGAGCAGAAGCTCTCGCAGTTGATTTCGCTCCTGCTTCCGAGCGACGACTACGACAGTATCATCATGGAAATAAGGGCAGGCACAGGAGGAGAAGAAGCCGCACTCTTCGCCGCAGATCTGTACAGAATGTACAGCCGCTATGCGGANCGCAAGGGCTGGGAAGTGGAGCTCGCAGACTTTCACGACACCGGTCTTGGTGGGTTCAAGGAGGTCGTGTTGTTCGTCAGAGGGAAATCTGTTTATAAACATCTGAAATGGGAAAGTGGGGTACACAGGGTCCAGAGGATCCCGATCACGGAATCTTCTGGTAGGATACACACCTCCACCGCCACCGTCGCGATACTGCCCGAGGTCACGACCGTGGAAGTCCAGATAGACCCGAAAGATCTGGAGATAGACACCTTCAAGGCTTCAGGTCATGGGGGACAGTACGTGAACAAAACTGAATCTGCCGTGAGGATAACGCACCTTCCAACGGGTATCACCGTGAGCTGTCAAAGCGAAAGATCGCAGCATCAAAACAGAGAGAAGGCTCTCGCCATACTCAGGGCCAAACTCTTTCAGCTGAAACAGGAAGAGCTCATGCAAAAGATCTCCCAGCAAAGGAAAAGCCAGATAAAGACAGCCGAGAGAAGCGAAAAGATCCGGACCTACAACTTTCCGCAAAACCGCGTGACCGANCATAGGATCGATTACACAAGTTACAGGCTCAAGGAAATATTGGACGGCGATCTGGACGAGNTGGTTTCTAAACTGCTGGAGTTCGAACTCGCAGAGACCGCAAAGCGCATCTTAAGTTGAAGTCTTACCGTAAGCCTTCTTCGCCAAAGCTTCGTAGATCATGTTCGTCAGGGAAGAGAGTTCGTGCCTCGCCGCCTNNCTCGAATATTCGTACAGGGTCATGTTCATGAACCAGCTTTCTGCGAGCGTTCTTCTGAACAAGTTCGACTTGGGTATGGACTCGTACATCTTCTTGAGAACATCGTAAAAGATCGTCGCGGTGAAGTCCGCACAGGCGTTCCAGAGTTTATCAGAACCTCTGTTGATCGTAGAAATTGTCTGCACCATTCACATCACCACCAGCTCGGCAAGCAACACACCAGCTTTGTGCATGGACTCGAGTATCGCTATGATGTCCTGTGGTGTGGCCCCAAGNCTNTTGAGCGCGGAAACGAGCGCACCCACCGTGGCTTCCGTTTCCTGTTCCGGAAGTTTGCCATTTTTGATCGTGACGTTGAAAACCCCGTAAGAGAGAGTGAAGTCGAGTATCTTTATGTTTCCGCCGAACACCACCGTGCCCGTCTTTTCGTTGATGACCACTCGCGCAGGCATATCCACTGAGACTTCGATTTCCTCTACGAGTGCGAGGAAGGATATCACGTCGTCTTCGAACGCAGAAGGTACGTCTATCTTTATCGTTGTTGCGTCGAGGGCTTTGGCTATCTTCCTCTCAAAGGTGGTGTTTATCGCCTGTGCGACTCTCGCGGCGGTCGTGAAGTCGGGTCGTTTCAGATGCAAGGTCACCGAGTTGGACTGAGCGAACTCGAAGGGTATCTCACGTTCCACGATGGCGCCAGATGGAATGAACCCCACGACCTTGTACTTCGATTGCAAATTCGCCGAGACCTTGACTTCCGCTCCACCCACGCTGACGCTTCCTTGGGCCACCGCATAAACATTACCGTCCGCACCGAACAGTGGTGTTTGTAGCAGAATGCCACCCTCCAGCGACTTCGCGTCCCCTATGGATGCCACCACGACATCCAGCCTCATGCCCTCTTTGAAAAACGCAGGAATGTCAGCGATGACCATCACCATCGCACTGTTCCTCGTTCTGATGTCCTCAGGGTTCATCGTCACACCGAGTGTTTTCGCTATATTGCTGAGTACAGTAGAACTTATCTTACCCGAATCACCCGTGCCGTTCAGTCCCACCACGATGCCTATGCCGAACAGCTGGTTGTCTCTCACGCCTCTGAAGTTCGCAATGTCTTTGATCCTTGCGGTGGAGAAAGCGATGCACGTCAGTGTCAATGTCAGCACGAGAAATATCTTTCTCACGCCCACCACCTCACAGCAAGAATCTGGCGATGGCAGAGAGAAATGCATCGAGCCATGATTCCTCGTCGGGCTTCTGCCTGAAAACGAGCTGTCCGTTGACCCAAATCTGACAGTTGGCGATCTTCGAAGAGTCGATCGTGTTGTTCGCGGCGATGTCGTCGGGTCTGACGGTGCCTCTTATCGTCACTTCGCTGAGCTGATTGCCGACCTTGAGTTGTCTGTTTCCTTCGATGACGAGATTGCCGTTTTCTATAGCGACCACGACGGCNGACATGGTCATGATGACGTTGGTACTGGTCTTTGCGCTTCTGTCGATGTTCGTGTTGTTGTTTATGGGAATGAACTTGGACAAGTCGAAGTTCGTGATGCCTTTCACCGTGCCTGTGATCAGGTTCATCAAAGCTTTCTCCAGAGATTCGGTGCTGAGCGAAGTGCTGAACTGCGGACTTTCGCGCACGACGATCGTGACGATGTCACCCACGCGACTCGCCTTTCTGTCCGAGATGATGTATCTGAACTGCGTGTTGGTGGAACTGTTCCACAAGGATGTTGCGANAATGATCGCTGTGAAAAGCATCAGTGCGAAGATAAGAAATCTCCTCATGGCCTCAACCTCCAATCACCAGAACGGTGAGATCCTCCTGGAGCAAGCCTTCTATGAGCACACCGCTCGAAACGTTTCTGACGGAGATCTTCTCACCTATGTAAGCGTCACGCATGGCGCGCACCTGCGCCGTTGCAACGACCGGGCCAATGGTCATTCTGGCTGTCAATAGCTGTCCGGCTCTCACATCCGGTGGTTTCATCAAGTACCTCGCGTCCAAAGGTTCGTTCTGTCTGAACATCTTTCGAGCNATCTTTCCAACTACTTGGTCGATGTCCGTGCAGTGTTCCACGTTCAGGGCCAGGAGGTTCACCTTCTGAAACGTCACATCGTTTTCGCTCAAGACTTCGTTGGATCTGACCGTTCTGTTCACGACCAGAACATCGGCAAAGATCGCAAGCTCACATTCGATGCGCACATAACCACAGAACTTCTCTTCTCGATAAGCTTTGAACAGGAAACGGAAAAAACTTTTCGAACGATTGTGTGAAATCAGCTGGATCTTGTCAAAGGAACTCGGAGAACTTCTGATGTGCAGAGAAACTATGGTCGCCTCCGGACCGAAATTTTCCACGGCAAACTTTTCTATCGCTTCGATGAGCATCTCGTTCGCAAAACAGTAGACTGTGAATATCAAAAGGAACACGATTGTAAGAACGAGCCCTTTCATGATCTCACCATCTAAGTATTTCTACGTGATGGTCGGGTTATCCTCTGAAAAGAAAAGACCCGGTCTTGCGACCGGGCCAAGAGCTCAGCTCTTTCTTCGATCGAACCACTTGACGAGTTCGAAGAGTGGCACGATCATGAAAGCTGCCAGAGAGCTGACCAAGAGTTGATGACCTNCCAGCGTGGTGGTACCGAAGACGTCCTGCAGACCTGGAAGATATATGACCGCAAGTAGNAGCAGGAAGGATACAGCNCACGCTAAGAGCAAGCGTGGATTGTTCTTTATGCCCACTTTGAAGAGCGAATGTTTCAAAGATTTTGAGTTCAGCGCGTGGAACAGCTGGCCCGTGNACAGGGTGAAGAAGACCATCGTTCTGAGCAGTCTTATCTCGTCGTGTTCCATCAGGGCCCAACCGTAGACGAAGAGTGTCAACATCGAGAGCAACAAGCCTCCGATGAATATCTTTTTCATCACGTCCTTGCTCATGATACCCTCTTTCGGATCTCTCGGTGGTCTGTTCATGACGTCAGGTTCTGCAGGTTCGACCCCGAGCGCAAGTGCTGGAAGTCCGTCGGTGACCAGGTTCATCCAGAGAATCTGGACCGGAATGAGGGGTAGAGGCAATCTGAGCAGGATCGAGACGAATATCGTCGCCACCTCGCTGATATTGCACGAGAGCAGATAGTAGACGACTTTTCTGATGTTGTCGAAGATCTTTCTTCCCTCTTCAACGGCAGCCACGATGCTCGCAAAATTATCATCGGTGAGCACCATGTCCGCGGCGTCTTTCGAAACATCCGTTCCCGTGATACCCATCGCGACACCTATGTCCGCTCTCTTCAAAGCCGGTGCNTCGTTCACACCGTCTCCCGTCATCGCCACGATTTTACCTTTCTTCTTGAGCGCCTCCACGATCTTCAGTTTATCGCTCGGTGANACCCTCGCGTAGACCTTCACCTCTTCCACGACCTTCACCAACTCGTCGATATCCATATTCAAAAGTTCACTACCCGTGAGCGTTTTACCTTCAGAGTCAATTATTCCCAACTCTTTCGCTATGGTCTGTGCGGTTGCTTTGTGATCGCCCGTGATCATGATCACCTTTATCCCAGCGGTTCTGCACTTCTCGAGGGCATCTTTCACCTCTGGCCTTGGAGGATCTATCATGCCGATCAGCGCGAGAAACACCATGTCTTGCTCGAGATCTTCGTAGTGTCCTTCTTTCACGTTCTTGTAAGTCACCGCAAGAACTCGCAGACCATCCTGAGCCATTCGCTGGTTAGCCTCGCAGGATCTGTTCTCTGTCCTTCTCGCTCATTTCTTTCACTTCGCCTGAAGCTGAAACGTATTTCGTGCATCTTGCGAGCACGACGTCAGGAGCACCCTTCGTGTAAGAAACGAAAGTGTGGTCTTTCCTGTGGACGGTCGTCATCATCTTTCTGTCGGAATCGAAGGGTATTTCATGGACGCGCGGCATCTTTTCTTCCAACTCTGTCTTTTTCAAACCGAAGTCCCACGCGGCGAGCGCGAGGGCGATCTCGGTGGGATCACCCGATGTTGCTCTGCTGTTGTCTTTGAACGCTATGAACGCATCGTTGCAAAGTGCCGCGGCCGTGAGCGCTTCTTTCAAAACACCCGCAGGCTCATTGGATACTTCGTGTTTCAACCAGTGTTCNGGGTGCAGATAGTACTTCACCACCGTCATCTCNTTCTTGGTGAGGGTTCCTGTTTTGTCCGAGCAGATCACGTTCACAGAGCCGAGAGCTTCCACTGCTTGCAATTTTCGCACGATCGCGTGCCTCTTCACCATGTTGTACATACCTAANGCGAGCACGATCGTCACGACGGCGGGCAAACCTTCCGGAACCGCTGCGACGGCGAGACTGACTGCCGTGAGGAACATCTCAAGAACAGGGTTACCCTCCAAAATTCCCACGACAAAGACGATCGCGCATATCACGAGCACGATCATGCCGATCTGTTTTCCAAGCTTTTCGAGGTTCCTCTGCAGCGGGGTTTCTTCTTCCTCCATNTCTGTGAGCATCTTGGCTATCTTACCGATCTCCGTCTCGTTTCCNGTGGCTGTCACGATCGCTTTTCCGCGTCCCCGGCTGACGACTGTGCCGGAGTAAACCATGTTCGTTCTATCGCCAATGGGCAGGTTTGGTTTGTCTATTGCGTCGATCGATTTTTCGACCGGCTGTGATTCTCCCGTGAGCGCAGCTTCACTGACCGATAGGTTCACCGATTCGATCAATCTTCCATCGGCGGGAACGTAGTTGCCAGCTTCCAAGATGACTATGTCTCCCGGGACCAATTCGCGCGATGGAACAGTTTGAATGACTCCATCTCTCAAGACGCGTGCGGTTGGCGCAGCCATTTTCTTGAGCAGTTGTAAAGACTTTTCCGCCTTGGATTCCTGTATCGTGCTCAGTGTGGCGTTCAGTACCACGATGATCATGATGAGTATCGCGTCAACGGCTTCACCGACGAGGATGGAGATACCCGCCGCGGCGAGCAGGATGATGATGAGAAAGTCCGTGAACTGTGAGAGGAACATCTGAAGGATCGTGCGTCTCTTCTTTTCCGCAAGTTCGTTTGGACCGTACTTCTGTAGTCTTCTCTTCGCCTCTTCAGTGGACAGACCCTTTTGTGGATCGACCGAAAGTTCTCGGCAAACCTCTTCTGCACTGAGCCTGTAGAAATCTTTCAACGCGCCATCACCCCTCGCTTTTGACCCAAGTTAAAGTCTAAGGTCGAATCGTTGCACAATTCTTGCGAAAGCATGTCTTAAACTCAACACACGTGAGACCTGCCCATGTAGTATATTGAATGGATGTGGAAATCGTTGCGCAAGTGGAGGGATCGTGGAAATGAAAAAGATGGGCATCGTGGGATTTGGAGCTGCTGCGATCGGTTTTCTGCAGGGTTTGATCGAATCTAAGAAGATCGACGATTACGAGATCGTCGTGTTCGAAAGAGGGAAAGATCACTCGCACAACACCATCTCTGGTGTGCGAATGGACGGAAAGATCTTCGTGAGCAGGGGCATGGGTGGTGAACTCGATATACCCTTAGAGGTGCAGTACAAGATCGTCGAGTTGTACNTGAGCCATTCAGGTTATCGGCCCACGCTGAAGGAGAGAATCGATCCTATAGAGTATCTCAAATCTTTCGAGAAGGATGGAAAAAAGATAGAGTTCGGCGAATCCTTCGCGGACGATGAGACATACAGAAAGTTCTACGATCACGGTTTTGAACCGATCAAGGCTTATTTCTTCCATTTGGGAACGGATGTACTCAAAGACACGAACAACAATTTGTTCGAACACTTCTCGTCCTTCAAGAACGTGCACTTCGTGTTCGACACGATCGTTGAAGATGTCGAACTCGGTTCAAAACATAAAGTCATCACAAACAAAGGCGAGTTCGTGTTCGACGAACTCGTGATCGCCGTCGGCAGGAGTGGCCACAGATTGATGGACCGCATCAAGGAAAAGTATCCGCAGCTCGTCAGGGAGAATTATTACGTTGACATAGGTGTCAGGTACGAGCTTCCAAACCACGTGATGGAAGAGTTCTTCGACATGTACGAGGTGAAGGTCAGATACAAAACCAGGACCGGTTACATGTGCAGATTGTTCTGTCAGAACCCTGCAGGCAAGGTGACGCTCGAAAAGTACGAAGATTTCACCACGGTGAACGGTTATTCCGACACCCATCACAAGACACAGAACACGAACTTCGCCGTTCTCGTCACCACGAGATTCACAGAACCCTTCAAGGATCCAACAGGCTACGGTAAGAACTTGGCAAAACTTGCGAACATTCTCGCAGGCGACAGAGAAAAAGTTATCCTGCAAACTTACGGAGATTTCAAGGAATACAGAAGAACAAAACGACTCGGAAGGGTTCAGCCGACGCTACACGAAGACAGTTTCATACTGGGAGATGCGAATCTGGTATTTCCATCGAAGATACGAGAATCGCTCGTGGACTTNATAGACAACCTCGATCGTGTGATAAAGGGTGTCGCGTACTTCGACAATTTGCTGTACGCGGTTGAGGTGAAATTCTACTCCAACAAGTTCTGTAACGATGTGGTGGAACATTTGCACGTGATAGGTGATTGCAGCGGTTGGACCAGATCGATTCAATATGCGACGTCGATGGGTTACATGAGGGCGCTCAGGCTCTGAATCGTTTTGGAATGAAAAAAGCCTCCGTAAGGAGGCCTTTCTCGATCGTTTTTCGTGAAGAAGCTCTCACTGTTCAAGATCCGAATCTGTTTAGAGAACGTTTTCATCGTCTGTGGATTTGACGTGTGAACTTGTCGTGGCATCGTTGTGGCTCAACTTTCTAAAATCCACAGAATACTCAGGAGCACACGTCTCACGATGAATTAAAATGAGGACCACATCGAGATTCTGGATCTCGCCACATCAATCTTTCTGAGAGCGCTCCCATTAATATGCATACGGACCGTGCCGTTGCAAACACGAAACGGTCCTGTGAACTCGCTACTGAGATGCAGATCTTTCCTCCATCGAGAAGAAACCGACCATGGCGACGATCACGCCTGCGAACATGAGTATCGCACCGACACCGAACACGATTAGCAGGATCGCACCCCACTTGTACAGGCTCGCCACGGTGTTGAAGATGTTCATGTTCGTCACCTGTGCGAGCAATCTGTACGCTTTCACGTACGAGATCAAGCTGATGATCAAGAGAACCACAGAAACAACCATCACCAGAATCGTCGTAACTCCGAGCGAAGCGATGCCGAAGCCACCTGTCATCATCGTACGCATCACTGCACCGATCACCATGATGGAGGCTATGGTGATCCCGACAAAGCCGAGGATCACGGGAAGCAAGAAAAGGTTGAAGATCTCCCTCTGGTTAGTCAACTGTGAGATCTTGTGAACACCAACCAGGAACAACACCAGTCCGACGAGCGAGAAGACCCATCCTGCGCCAGGTATCATGGAGAGAAGGTAAGAGCATAACAGCCCCACACCTGCCAACAAACCAGCTTGNTTCATAGTCTCACCCCCCAAGTTTTGTTGATCTCATTGTACCACACAATTTCATCGACCAAACGTTCGAGAAGTTCGAGTGCTCGTGTATAATATGTTTGGTGTCACGGTAGGCGGGGGGCTGGCGGTCCCCTGTACCCGAAATCCGCCACACGCGGGGCCGAACTCCCACCGGAGGCGGTCCATGTCGAGACACAGACTGGGCGGAAGGCGATGAAGGCTGGGTCCTGTGCAACGGTGCGCCGTGAACCTGGTCAGGTCCGGAAGGAAGCAGCCATAAGCGGTAGCACCGTGTGCCGCAGGGGAGCCTGGCTGGAGCTGGAAGCTCAGTTATGCCTCGGTTTGGGCTTGTCGAAGGTGGGTCCGTGGCACCATTTTTTGTGAGAAAGAGCGGCGCGAGCCGCTCATTGGTGTATCTCATTGTGGTACAAGAAGCACGCGACGGCATGGTCTTCTTTCACGTTCACCAACTTCGGCCTGAACTCNTTGCATTCCTTCATCCTCGAGGGACACCTNTCGAAGAACGGACAACCCTTGGTGATGTTCGCCAGCGACGGTACCTCGCTGACATCGATGGAAAACTTCATTCTTTTTTCTGGATCCGGGACGGGAATCGAACTGAACAAGAGTTTTGTGTATGGATGNANCGTTTCTCTGATCACAGTCTCTGCTGTTCCCATCTCCACGATCTGTCCGAGGTACATCACCGCGATCTTGTCACTCAAAAACTGGATGACGGAAAGATCGTGGGAGATGAAAAGATACGTCAGCTTCAGTTTTTGCTTGAGCTCCTTCAACAGGTTCGCTATCTGGGCTTGAACGGAAACGTCGAGCGCACTGGTTGGTTCGTCCAAAACGATGAACTTCGGTTTGGTTATTATAGCTCTTGCGATCGCAATCCTCTGTCTCTGTCCGCCGGAGAATTCGTGTGGGAATCTGCCGAGGTGTTCTGATTTGAGTCCCACGCTCTCGAGCGTTGAAACGATGAGATCCTTCTCTTCGGACTTAGACACAACCTTGTGTATGCGCAACGGTCTTGCGAGGGTGTCGTAGACTGTCATTCTTGGATTGAGAGATGAAAAAGGATCTTGAAAAACGATCTGCATGTTTCTTCTGAAGTTCCTGAACTGTCTTTCCTTGAGATTCGTGATCTCCACGCCGTCGAAATAGATCTTTCCACCGCTGGGTTCGTAGAGTCTTATGACCGTCCGGCCNAACGTGGTCTTTCCACAACCGGACTCTCCCACAACACCCAGCGTCTCACCTTCGTCTATCTCGAAAGAAACATCGTTGATGGGCCTTATTACATGCTTGCCTCCGAAGAATCCCAGTTTGATCGAAAAGTCCTTGATTAGTCTTTCAACCTTCAGCAGCTTCATNTGCTACCACCACCGTTGTACGGGTTGAAACACGCAACCATGTGTTCATCGCCCGCAAGCTTCGGCGCTTCGACGTCGCACACGCCCGGCACGAACCTCTCACACCTGGGATGGAAACGACACCCACTGGGTGGCTCGATGAGGTTTGGCACACTGCCTTCTATAATTCTGAGCCTTTCAACTTTTCTGTCTATTGGAGGTATNGCGCTCAGAAGACCTCGCGTGTATGGATGACGAGGACGGGCGAAGATCTCCTTTATGTCGGCGATCTCCACGACATAACCTGCGTACATGACCGCGACCTTGTCGCAGATTTGAGCGACTATGCCAAAGTTGTGGGTGATGAGCAGAACGCTGAGTTTGAGTTGTTCGTTCATTCGCTTGATCAACCCGAGGATCTGTGCTTGTATGGTGACATCCAACGCCGTGGTCGCTTCGTCCGCGATCAAAAGCTTTGGATTGCACAGAAGCGCCATGGCGATCATCACGCGCTGGCGCATGCCTCCAGAAAGTTGATGAGGATACTTGTCCAGAAGTGCCACAGGATCCTGCATCCTCACCAGTTTGAAGACTTCGATTATTTTCTCGATCGCCTGTTTTTTCTCGATCTTCTCGTGAGTCATGAGCACGTCGCAGAGTTGCTCTCCAACGGTGAAGGTGGGATTCAGTGAGGTCATAGGCTCTTGGAATATCATCGCGATCTTTTTACCGCGAATTTCTCTCATTTTTTCCTCGTCGAAGGAGCTTATTTCCTGACCATCGAACCAGATCTTGCCAGAGAGCATCCTCGCAGGTGGAGAGGGTATGAGTTTGAGGATGCTCATCGCCGTTATGGACTTACCACTGCCCGTTTCGCCCACGACACCGACGATCTCTCCCTCTTTCACGCTCAAATTCACATCTTCCAGAGCCTTGACAGTTCCTTCTTCGGTGTCGAAGTAGAGTCTCAAGTTCTCTATTCTCAAAAGCTCCTTCATGCTCATCACCTGTCCTTCAGGCGAGGGTTCAGCGCGTCGTTCAAGCCGTCGCCGAAGAGGTTAAAACCGAGCACCGTTATGAACAACGCCAGGCCTGGGAATATGCCCAGATGTGGCGCTATTTCAAGATACACCCTCGCCATGGCAAGGTCGGTTCCCCATTCGGCCTCGGGTGGTTTCACTCCGAGCCCCAAAAAGCTCAAGCCTGAGATGGTGAGCACAGGCGGTCGCCATTCTCAACGTTGCCTGAACGAGCAGCGGTGCCAGTGCGTTGGGCAGAACGTATCGCACCATTATGGAGAGGTTAGATTCACCGATCGCTTTTGCCGCTTCTACGTACTCGGAACTTTTGATCGTCAACGCGGAAGCGCGCATGACCCTTGCAAACTGTGGGAAGGAATATATCGCGATCGCCACCACCAGATTGATCTTTCCAGGACCCAGTGCGGCGACTATCGCGATGGCCAAAAGTATGTCAGGAAACGCCATGAGCACGTCGAGGATTCTCATCAACACTTCGTCCAACACGCCACCGAAGTAACCAGCGATCGTACCAACCGTTGCTCCAAGGATGAAGGCTATCAGTACAGCGAGCGACGAAATGGAGAGGGAAGTCCTTGCTCCGTAGATCACTCTGCTCAACACGTCCCTTCCAAACACGTCCGTGCCGAAGGGATGTTTCCAAGACGGTGGTTCCAAACTTGCCAAAAGATCTTGTTTGTAAGGATCCTTTGGGGCGATGATGGGTGCAAAGATGGCCACGAAAACGATGAGAAGAACGACGATCAAACCGAAGATCGCACCTTTGTTCCTCGCCATGCGTTTGAGTATGATCAAGGAAGAAGTTCTCCTCTTCATGCGCATCAACCTCGCCTCAACCTTGGGTCTATGAGTGCATACACAAGGTCCACGAGTAGGTTCACGAGCACGAAGGTTGTTGCGATCATCATTATTCCAACTTGTACCGCGATGTAGTCTCTGCTGAAGATCGAGTCGACCACGAACCTTCCAAGACCGGGCCATCCGAAGACGCTCTCAGTGAGCACCGCACCACCCAGAAGGTATCCGAACTGAAGCCCTATCACGGTCACAACNGGGATCAACGCATTCCTCAGAACGTATTTGTAAATCACTTTTCTCTTAGGAAGACCGAACGCCACGACGGTTCTCACGTAATCTTGGTTCAACACCTCGAGCACGCTCGCGCGCGTCATCCTCGCTATGATCGCCGAGGTGGCGAGCCCGAGCGTCAACGCCGGCAGTATCAAATGCTCTATACCACCCTTTCCGCCAGATGGAAGCCATCTGAGTGTGACCGCGAAGAGAATGATCAGAAGAATTCCGAGCCAGAAGATTGGCATCGAAACACCCACGAGTGAGAAGACCATGGAGAACGTGTCGATCCAGCTGTTCCGTTTCACCGCCGACACGATGCCGAGCGTCACACCAATCACGGAGGAGATGATTATGCTCACGAGCGCGAGCTGAGCCGTGTTTGCGAATCTTGGAAGCAACTCGGTGAGTATGGGCCTTTCTGTTCTGATGGATCTCAGATCGTTCGTGATTATTCCCTTCATGAATCTGAGGTATTGCTCGATTAGAGGTCTGTCCAGACCGTACTTTATACGTATCGACATGATGTCCTCGACCGTCGCACCTTCACCAGCGATGATGCGCGCCGGATCACCCGGAATCATGTGCATGATGGAGAAAGAAACTATNGAAACACCTATGACAACAGGTATCAGAAGCAGAAGTCTTCTGACGACGAACTTGAGCAAGGCTGATCACCTTCCTTCAATGAGGGTGGCGGGTGCCACCCTCGATGTCAACGATCGATCCAAGCTTCTGCCAAGCTCACACGTTCGGTGGGATAGATTTTGACGCCCTGTAATTCTTTGCGCATCACCGCAGCGATGTTCATTTCGTAGAGGAAGATCCAAGGAGCATCCTGAACAACGAGCTTTTGTGCTTCCTTGAAATATTCTAAAAGCTTTTTCTCGTCTGTTTCCACCGCGATCTTGTCTATGAGCTCGTCAACCTTTGGGTTGCTGTAGAAGTAGTTGTTGTAACGCATCGTCGCGTTCGGACTGTCCATGCGGTTTGAAGAGTGGAAGAGGGGGAACAACACCTGGTGACCCTCCGCGGTTCCAGGAGCCCAGCCGAGTAAGAACATCTGATAGTCCCAATCTTCGGGTTTTCTTGAAAGTATCTTGCTTACGTAGCTTCCCCATTCCATCGGCTTCACGTCCACCGTGACGCCCACCTCTTTGAGCATACCCTGGATGGCCACCGCGGTTTCGTAATCGTTTAGGTATCTTCCTTTCGGTGTTATGAGTTCGAGCTTGAGATTCTCATAACCGGCTTCTTTCAACAGTTGTTTCGCTTTGTTAGGATCGTATGGATAACCTCCCGTTGAGAAATAACCGAAAGTCCTGCTCGAAAGCGGTGAATCCGACGGCTTTGCAAGGCCTTTCATGAGTACCCTGCAGAGCTTTTCTTTGTCCACAGCGTAGTTGAGCGCTTGCCTGACCCTCACGTCGTTCAGAGGNGCTCTGGAAGTGTTCAAACCTATGAAGATCGTCCTCACGGTTGGCACGACCTCGACTTTCAGCGATTTGTCCTGCTGAAGTGCCGCAAACAGAGCGGGTGGTGGGTTGTACATGAAGTCTGCGTCCCCCGCCCTGACTTGGTTCACGCGTGAGACGTCCTCCGCTACGACTCTGAAGATTATTCTGTCCAGATAAGGCAAACCCTGACGCCAGTAGTTGGGATTCTTCACAAGCTCGACGCTCTCTCCGGCCTTCCATTCTTTGAACATGAATGGACCAGTGCCTATGGGGTTCTTAGACATCAGTGCTGGATCGTGTCCGAACTTTTCGATGGCCTGCGGTGAGACCATCCAACCGGTCGACTGAGCGAGCCTGTAGAGGAAGGTCGAGTTCGGCTGGAAAAGCACGATCTTGACCGTGTAGTCGTCGACCACTTGAACTTCCTTGATGATGCCTTTGTACTGACCAACGTTTCTGAGGTTCGCAGAGAAGAGATAGTCGAAGTTCTTCTTCACAGCGTGAGCGTTGAAATCTGCTCCGTCGTGGAACTTTGACGTTCTTGCGAAGATGAAAGACGTAGGCGGTACCGTTGTCAAGGATTTCCCATCTCTCGGCGAGCACGGGGATGATTCTGAGGTTCTCATCATAGTCGACGAGCCCTTCGAAGATGTGCATCCCAACGATGGTACTGATAGAATCTGGGATGTTGCCGGGCAAAAGTGTGGTGACGTCCACTCCGATGAGAAACCTCACTGTNCCTCCGTACTTCGCCGCGAAGATGGCCACAGAGAGAAGAACCACGAGTAACACCACAAACCTACGCACTCACACCTCACCTCCTAAACAGAAGTTATTGGCACTTATTCTATCATGCTGTTTTGAAAACTGTCAAGCGAGAGGCACACATTCAAGGAAAGATTCGATTTCAGATTGAGATGAGAAAATGTTATACTTTCCGATACAAAGGGGGTGAGGAGTGTGAGTTGGTTCGCGAACGAAGATTTCTGGAAAGACATGTACGATTGGCTGTTTCGACCAGCGCGTTTCCAATCAGCGAAAGAAGAAGTAGAAAGAATCGTTACATTGAGTGGTATTCGAAGCGGAAACGTCCTCGATCTTTGTTGTGGGCCAGGAAGGCATGCCTTTGAGTTTGCAAGGCTTGGATTCAACGTGACCGCTGTCGATGCGTCAAGCTTTCTTCTGGNCAAAGCCAAAGAATTGTGCTCAGACCTTGACAACGTGGAGTTCGTCCATGCTGACA
>Ga0065718_1024949_pt1 | contig 28935 bp, 25 predicted proteins | sample GBSCel77sediment_2_FD_59105 | JGI IMG/M metagenome (GOLD analysis project Ga0065718, IMG submission 59105) | Hot spring sediment microbial communities from Great Boiling Spring, Nevada - cellulolytic enrichment CS 77C v3 (version 3) | ecosystem: Environmental > Aquatic > Thermal springs > Hot...
TCATCACAGGCAGAATTCTATTACTACATATGCGCTTTTGAGTAGCATCAAAGTGGAGCTAATTTGCGATCTTATTCACCTGTCTCCTGAGATTATAAAGCTTACTTACAAGATAAAAGGTCCTGAGAATATTATATTAATTAGCGATTCTATTTCTGCAACAGACCTTTCTGATGGTGAGTACAGTTTAGGAGCTTTGAATGTGAAGGTTGAAAATGGGGTTTGTAAATTAGCAGATGGCACAATAGCTGGCAGTACATTGACAATTGATAAAGCAGTAAAGAACTTAACAAAAATTGGAATCAGATTAGAAGATGTACTGTGCTCAGCAACTTATAATCCATCAAGTCTTCTTTCTCTTAAGTGCGGCGCGATAAAAGAAGGCTTTAGAGCAGATTTTGTATTGATGGATGAGGATTTGAATATAAAGGAGGTATATGTTGGGGGAGAGCTTGTGTATAAGGCATAAGACAATACAGCGTTCTGAAAGTCTCTTTATATTTTCATCATCAGCCTTAAAACTTGGCGGAAGTTGCAAAAGTACTGGACCAAGTTTTTCATTTAAGAGTTTTATCCTGTTTTCAAACTTATTCCATTCTTCCTCAACTTCTAAAAATCTTTTTAAGTGAGTTATAACCTTTGGAGCCTTTAAAGAAAAAACAAAATTATCAGGTGAAGAGATGTACCAGTTTAAAATGGTTTTTTCTTGGGGAAGTCTGTAAAAGCTTGAGTTTATCTCTGTTGTTTGAAAGTAATTTGTATAAAACTCAAATCTCTTTGTAGATGGCAAATTTTCCGGGTAGAAAATGCCTCTCCAGTGTGAATAAGAAAAACCAGATATGCCAATGTAAACCTTTGCTTTGCACATGATATTTGTATCCTCCCATCTGGTGATGGAATAAACAAATTACTTTGTTATATATACCTCGTCCCATGTATGAAAATTATCTTTTATCACGGTATCATTGATGTTGCTTTTATCAACACCGATAGGGTCTATAAAAAAGGTTGGAACATTTTTGTAGCCATTGTTTAGCATATAAACAGATTTGAGTGGTTCTTCTTTAATCAACTTGTCAACTATTTCAAGTGTAAGATCAACAAGTTTGTCAATAGGTTTGTAAACAGTCATAAGTTGAGTACCCTTGACAATTCTCTGACATGCTGAGATGTCTGCATCCTGTCCTGTAACAGGCACTTTTCCTGCAAGCCTCTTTTCAGAAAGTGCCATGATTGCACCTTCAGCAAGAGAATCATTCGAAGCTAAAACCGCGTCAATTCTTTTTCCCTCTTCTAAAAGATTATTAATATAGTTATAAGCATATTCTTTTCGCCAGTTGTAACAGTATCTTTCCAAAATATTATTTATTTGCTTTTTATTAATAAATGAATTCAATACCTTTTGGTATCCTTCTTTTATCATCTGAACATTGTAATCTCCAGGATCTCCGAGCAAAAAAACGTAATTCCCACGTGGAACGCTTTTTAAAAGCCATTTTGCCATCAGTTCTCCTACTTTGTAGTTGTTAAATGAAATATACACATCAATATCACTGTTTTTTACAAGTCTGTCATAGCTTATAACCTTTATACCTCTTTTTTTAGCTAAATTCACAGCACCACTACATTTTTCATAGTTATTAGGAACAATAATCAAAATATTAATATTTTTACTCAATAGATATTTTACTTGATTAATCTGCTCAACATCGTTTTCGTTTGCGTTTACCCATTCAACCTCATAACCTTTCTCATGTGCCTTGGCAATTAAAATGTCTCTGTCTTTGAACCATCTTTCCTCCTTCAATGTGCCCATTGCAAAACCAATTCTGACTTTTGCAGGTTTTATTATTTGTTGTTTTTTATTATCAAATTTTGGATAGTAAAATATAAAGATTATTAAAGCTGTTACAAAGAATATCAGGGTAAGGATGAGAAGAATTTTCATTCTACTTTTTTTAACCGCTTTTTTACTTCTATAAATGTAGTTCATAAAATCATCCCTCTTTTTAATTTAGATTGGCTTTGATTCATCTGGTAAGCTTCTGTATGCCGAGGGTGTCATACCTGTAAACTTTTTAAAAGCCTTGATGAAGTAGTTTGGGTCTGAAAAACCTACTGCAAAGGATATTTCCTTTATGCTCTTTGATGAATTCTTCAAAAGCTGACAAGCATTCTGAATCCTTAGTTTTGTTAGGTATGTTTTAAAGCTCACACCGGTATATTTTTTAAAAAGCTTGCTAAAATAGTACGGATTAAAATTGAATGCTGCGCTTATCTGAGAAAGTGTAATTTCTTGATTGTAGTTCTGGTTTATAAACTCTATTGCTTTGTTGATAGACTCATTGTTTATAATCTGATCGTGTTTTATCTTTGCTTTGCTAAAGAGTGTTAATAAAGCTTTTTTAAAAATCTCCACAATTTGTTCAGAAGAAGAATTCAGAATTTGAGAAATAAGTTTTTCTATATCTACAGACTCATTTCTGTTTTCAATGCCAATTTCAAGCAAAAGCATTATTATCAATTTTATCACTTTATATTTTAGGTTATTTTCTCCAAAAAGCTCAACATAAAGCCTGCAAAGCTGATTTATATAATTTTCTATCACAGGAATTTGGGTTGGGTTGTTGATTGAATGAATTAGTTTTGCTTCTAAATTTTCAGTCAAAAGAAAAAGATGTTCATTTTCTTCATTTTCATCGGACGAATCAATGTCAAGCATGGCATAATAAGCTTCCCAAAAAGCCTTTTCATAACCTTCATCTAAATAATAAAAATCGCTAAATCCGACCTTGATGTTATTCCAGTATGGTTTTTGTTTCAAGATTTCCTGGATTTTTTCTTTATAGATTTCTGCCTCTTTTTGAGAAAAAGCAGAGAAAAAGCATATCAAATATTCTCCCATACCTATCGAGGTCAGAACCTTATGTTCAAATGATATTTTTATATCTTTTCGGATATTGTCCAGTTCTTTGAAACTTGAAACAAAATCATTTTTGTCTTTGAGTGACAGCACCATTAAAATTCCGCTTTTAAGGTTTATCCCGAAAATTTTTTCATATTGGTTTATATCCACTATATCAAAGACGTTTTTGAAGATGAGTGTGGGTATAAAACTGTTTTCAAGTAAATTTCTCATAACAATCAGCTGTGCATTTTTTTCTATATTTTCTTTTGTCTTTGCCAGAACACTATTTATATGAGCTATTGCAGATTGCACTGTCAGGACTATATCTTCTATTGAATATGGTTTTAAAATGTATGCAAAAGCTTTTTCTTTTATTGCTTTTTTAGCAAATTCAAATTTGTCATAAGCAGAGACTATAATGAATAGAGGGAATTCGGAATTTCTCATTTTTCTGAACTCTTCAATAAGTTCAAGTCCGTCTAAGTCTGGCATTTTGATATCAACAAAGGCAATGTGATAAGAGTCAAAAAGCAAATTCTCAAGTGCTTCTCTACCAAAAGTGAAAGTGGAGATTTCAATATCTTCATTTAAGTTATTTTCGAGAATAAATTTTATGGAATCAACAACTATCTTTTCATCATCAGCAATCAATATTTTGTACGTCATATATTGTTCACCTCTTGTTTTGGAAGCTTTGAAATATCTGTTATAAAAGGCACTTTTATTGTTACTGTTGTTCCACCTTCAGAATTTGAGTCTATATAAAGAGGATTTTCTATGTTGTAAAAGTACGAAAGACGTTTTGCAATATTGTTAATGCCTATTCCTGTAGTTTTATTGTGTTCAAATGAAAAGTTTTTTAAATCTTCCAGTGTTTCTTTTTCAATTCCTTTGCCATTGTCACACACCTCTATAATTACCATATCTTCGTCCTTCTTTGCTAAAATCTTTATTATTCCATATTCACTCTCTTTAAACCCGTGAATAATAGCATTTTCTACAAGTGGTTGCAGTATCATGCATGGCATCAAAAGAAGCTTTGTTTCATTTTCCACATCTATTTCTAATTTTATTCTGTCACCAAATCTCATGCGATATATGAACATGTAGTTTTTAACGTTTTCTATTTCCTCTTCAAGCTTAACAACTCTGGTTATGTTATGAACCACATATCTTAAATAATTAGAGGTTCTGAGCAAAATCTCATAAGTTTGTTTTGCATTTTCAAACATAGCTATCTGAAGTATAGTATTTAGAGTATTGAAGAGAAAATGAGGATTAATTTGAGCCTGTAGATTTTTAAGTTCTGCTTCCTGCAAAGCTTGCCTGTATTTTATAGCTTCAATCTTTTGCTGAGCATACATTCTCTCAAGGTCAGCTTTTTCTTCAAGTTTTTTTACCATGTCTTTGATGTTAGAAATCATATTAGCAAAAGACTGGTACAAAACTGCAACCTCATCGTTTGCGGAATATTCTGGAAGCTGTGTTTCCAGATTACCATGTGCTATTTTATTTGCGACCTTTGAAAGATTAATAATTGGTGTTGTAAATGTGTTGCTAAAAATGATACTCAGTAAAGATGCAAATAAGGTCCATATGAGAATTACCAGATTATTGATTTTTCGAATGGTATTTAACTGTTTTTGCGCTTTATGATGGATCTCCATTGTGAATTTTATCTTTTGTTCACTGAATTTTTCGAGGTAGAGGTTAAGAAAATTAGAAAAGTCAACATACTCAGAATAAGTCTTGGATAACGGCAAGTTACCTTTCTTGTAAATTACAAGTCGTTCTGTTAGTTTGCTGAGGTACTCAAAGATTGTAATTAAATTTGTATAGTATAAATACTCTTCTTTTGTAAGTATTTTATTTTCGAGAGCAGATAATTTTTCATCTATTGAATTGAGCGACCCGTATACAGAAAGCATAGAGTCAGAATCCCCTGAAATTAAATATCGCTGGAGGTTTGAGTTCAAAGAAGATATATCTTTTTTTGTAATATTTATAGTGTTTATAGTTTCAAAAGTTTCATTTACCAAACTAACAAGATAGTTATTGTTGTATTGGATTAAGATGTCTATTGCCAGCAACGAGAGAATAATAATGAAGAAAAATGCCAAAAGTTTGCTTTGTACTGAAAAAAACTTCATTTTTAATCACCTTTATTCTATAACATTGAAGTTTGTAGATATATAAGAGGAAGCATGACCGAACCTTTTCCAGCTAAGTATTGCTTCACACAACTTTTGAGCAATCAGTTTACCATTGTCGTTTATAATTCCGTTTATTATTCTTTCTCTTACATACTTTTGAAGCTTTTGATTGGTTCCAGCCCCAATTACAATAAACTGGTCGAGCTTGTTGAAGGTTATAATATTCTGAGCGATGGTAAGTGTATCTGTTTCGCTTCCTATATATATGACGTTGAATTTTTGCTTGTCTTCTAAAATAAGCTGTCTTGTAAGCTCTTCAGATGGAAATGAAAAGTATTCAAAATTAAAATTCTTTATGTTTATCTCTTTTATTCCTCTGGATTTCAAAAAGTCTGTAAGTCCTTTTACCTCCAGCGTCCCGCCAATTGTTGTATAAAAAGGATTTACAATAGCAATTTTTAGTCTCTCAGGCATATTATTTTTTTTATTTAAGACGTTATATATAATCTTTCCAGCTATTTTGCCTTTGTAATAATAATCAATGCCTACAAAAACGTCTTCGTATCTGAACAGCATATCATTAAATAAAGATACTATAAAAATATTGTTGTTTTTTATAGAGGAAAGAACTTGGGCAATATCTCTGGAATTGTATATATTGCACATTACAATAGCATCAGGTTTTGTGACAGTTACCAGTTTTAAAAGTTTGTATGCATCTGTTGGAGTGTTGTAAAAAACAATGTCAGTGATAATTTTCTGTTTTTCCGAGATATCTTTATACTCATTCAAAAACCAGTTCCAGTATGATTGGTTTTGCGGCAATATCATCATGATCCGAACAGAGTTTTTAAAATTTGCCTTTTTCTCAGAGATGTTAATGAACCTTATATTATAGATATCATATAGCGCAATTAATACAAATATAATTACACTGAAAAATACCATTATTCTAAAACTCAGGTTTTGCAATCTTTTTTTCATCTTTGATTTTTGCCTCCCTCAAAAACCATTATAACATTTACATATAGCTTGCCCTATAGTAATTTTTTGAGTTCAAAAAAGTGCTATTCATTTTGTAAAGAAAATTTAATAATTCCACCAATATGTCAAAAAATAATAGTGTTTTCGATAATATTTGTTGTTAAAATGATATTGCAAATCAAACAAAAAAACTTAAGAAGGAGGTCAAATTGTAATGAAAAAATCACTACTAAGAATTGTTGCCATTGTTGTTGCGGTAGCTTTCATAATTGGTATAGGCTTTGCAGTTATTCCAAAGTATGCAAATGCAAAGTCCTCTAAAAAGCAGATCAAAATTGGTCTTTCTCTTGCAACATTGCAGGAAGAAAGATGGCACAAAGACAGAGACGAGTTTGTAAAGGCAGCAAAAAAGCTTGGCGCAAATGTTTTAGTACAAGCTGCTAACATGGACGACGTAAAACAAAAAGAGCAATGTGAAAATCTTATCAGCCAGGGCATAGATGTTCTGGTTATAGTTCCAAACAACGCAGAAGTTTTCACATCTATCATTGATGAAGCACATAAAGCTGGTGTAAAGGTTATATCATACGACAGATTAATCAAAAACGCTAATGTTGACCTTTACATTTCATTTGACAATGTAAAAGTTGGAGAACTTCAGGGCAAATACTTGACATCAAAGGTTCCAAAAGGCAATTACTTCGTATTCAGAGGTGCTCCAACAGACAACAACGCAACACTTTTCTACCAGGGTGCTATGAAGTACATTAAACCTCTTGTAAAGAGCGGAAAAGTAAAAGTGCTTTTTGACCAGCCAGTAAAGGACTGGAAACCAGAAGAGGCTTTAAGACTTTGTGAAAATGCACTCACTGCAGCAAAGAACAACGTTCAAGGAATCTTAGCACCAAACGATGGAACAGCAGGTGGAATTATTCAGGCACTCAAAGCTCAGGGGCTTGCAGGAAAGGTTGTTGTAACAGGCCAGGATGCTGATCTTGCAGCTGTTAAGAGAATTGTTGAAGGAACACAGACAATGACAGTGTTCAAAGATGTAAGACTTCTTGCTAAAAAAGCAGCAGAGGTTGCAGTTGAGCTTGCAAAAGGCAAGAAGGTTTCTCAGCTCAAAGACGTTAACGGCAAGGTTTACAACGGAAAACTCAATGTTCCATCAATACTTTTAACACCTGTTGCTGTTGATAAGTCTAACATCGACAAGGTATTGATTAAAAGCGGTTGGTTTACAAAAGAACAGGTTTATGGGAAGAAATAATTTTGTAGTTATAAATTATCTAAAAGTACTTTTCTGGGAAGGGGATGTTTTACCCCCTTCTCAGAATTTAATTTTGAAGGGGTGAAGGTGGTATTAAAAGATGAGCGAATATATTCTTGAGATGGTGCACATAACAAAAGAATTTCCAGGTGTCAGGGCATTAGATGATGTGACCTTCAGAGTAAAGAAAGGTGAAATACATGCTCTTGTTGGTGAAAACGGGGCAGGAAAATCCACTTTGATGAAGATTTTAAGCGGTGTGTATCCGTACGGAACATATTCAGGCGATATCTTTATTGAAGGCAAGAAACAGCATTTCAGAAATATTAAAGACAGCGAACATGCAGGTGTTGCAATTATCTACCAAGAACTTACTCTTGTGAAAGGGATGACTGTTGGTGAAAATATCTTTCTTGGCAGAGAACCTGTTGTAAATGGTATTATAAACTGGAACAAGGTCTATGCTGATTCTAAAAAGCTTTTTGAAAAGTTAAACATTGAGATAGATGTTTACGAAAAGGTTGAAAATTTAGGAATAGGTCAGCAGCAGATGGTAGAAATTGCAAAAGCTATTTCAAAAGATAGTAAGATTTTAATACTTGATGAACCAACAGCAGCACTTACAGAAAGTGAAACAAAACAGCTTTTTAGAATTTTGAAAGATCTCAAAAACCATGGCGTAACATGCATATATATCTCTCACAGGTTAGAAGAAATATTTGAGATAGCAGACACGGTAACAGTTTTAAGAGACGGCAAGACAATCTCAACAGATCCAATATCAGCATTAACAGAAGATGAAATAATAAGAAGAATGGTGGGTCGTGAGCTTACCCAAAGGTATCCGAAAGTACCGCACAAAGCAAAAAGAACAATTATGGAAGTTAAAAACTTTTCTGTTTATGACAAAGACAATCCAGAAAAGAAAATTATTGATAATGTGAGTTTTGAGATAAAAGAAGGAGAGATTTTGGGAATTTCAGGTCTTATGGGGGCTGGAAGGACAGAACTTTTTATGAGTATATTTGGGGCATATCCTGGAAGAAAAGAAGGAGAAATCTGGCTTGAAGGAAAAAAAATAGAGATAAACAGTCCAAGAGAAGCAATAGAGTATGGGATATGCTATCTTTCAGAAGACAGAAAACGATATGGGCTTGTGCTCATGATGGATATAAAGGATAACATTTTACTTCCGAACTACCAGAAGTTTGCAAACGGCGGGATAATAAATATTCCAAAGTCGCTCAGCACAGCTTTGGATTATGTTGGCAAGCTCAGAATTAAAATAGCTTCACCTTTCCAGCAGGTTATGAATTTAAGTGGTGGTAACCAGCAAAAGGTCATCATAGCTAAATGGCTTTTGGCAAACCCAAAGATCTTGATTTTGGATGAGCCAACAAGAGGTATTGACGTTGGTGCAAAGTTTGAAATTTATAACCTTATGAACCAGTTTGTTGACCAGGGTGTTGGAATTGTCATGATTTCTTCTGAACTTCCTGAGATTTTAGGTATGTCTGATAGAATTCTTGTTATGCAAAAGGGCAGAATTGCAGGAGAACTTATGGCCGACGAGGCAACTCAGGAAAAGATTATGACTTTAGCAACAGGAGGAAGATAGGGTATGAATTTAAAGAAAAACTTGCGTACGTACACTCTTATCATTGCTATACTTCTTATCTGGACCATATTTACAATACTTACTGATGGAAATTTTTTGACCCCAAGAAATCTTTCAATGCTTGCAAGACAGATGGCAATCACTGCACTTGTTGCAATAGGAATGGTATTTGTTATTGTTGCAGGACACATTGACCTGTCAGTTGGTTCTGTTGTTGGATTTACAGGAGCAATTGCAGGTGTTTTGCAGGTATGGAACGGGTGGTCAACTCCTGCAACAGTCATAGCTGTACTTATTGTAGGTATTTTAATAGGTATATGGCAGGGATACTGGGTTGCATACAGGGGTGTTCCAGCATTTATTGTAACTCTGGCAGGAATGCTCATTTTCAGAGGTGGTGTACTTTTAGCAAGCAAAGGTATCACTATCTCACCTTTTAAAGATAGTTTTAGATTTATCGGGCAGGGATATTTGAATAAAGCTGTGAGCATTGTATTTGGTGTTGTTTTAATTGCTGGATATTTGCTTTTAACAATTAACCAAAGAAATAGAAGAAAAAAATACAACTTGGAAGTATTGCCAATGAGTCTGGAGGTTGCAAAAGCAGCCGTTGTAATTGCATTGATTGCAGCATTTACAGGTGTTATGATAAGCTATGAAGGTATATCAATTCCTGTTTTAATATTAGTTATATTTACAATACTGCTGACTTTTATTTCGCAAAACACAACATTTGGCAAGTATGTTTATGCAATAGGTGGGAACAAAGAGGCGGCAAGTCTTTCGGGTATAAATATCAAAAGTGTTACAATGAAGATTTTCATCCTTATGGGATTTTTATCAGCTTTGGCAGGTATTGTTTTAACATCAAGACTTGACGCTGCAACATCCGGTGCGGGAACAAACATGGAGCTTGATGCAATTGCTGCTGCAATCCTTGGTGGTACAAGTACGCTTGGTGGTGAAGGTACAGTTCCGGGTGCTATCATCGGTGCTTTGATAATGGCAAGTATCGACAATGGTATGAGCCTTTTGAACCTGGAGTATTCATACCAGCTAATTGTAAAAGGTCTTGTTCTTGTATTTGCGGTATGGCTTGATATTATGTCAAGAAAGAAAGCATAATTTGTTAGTGGAAAGTTGAATGTGCCAATAAAAACATATAGGGCCATAGCTTCAGGTTATATATGGTGACAGAATAAATAATACCAAGAAGCTATGGCCTATATCGTAATAGTTGAATAAATCATTGATTGTTTATATAGCCACCATAAGATATTTATAAAAGATAATGACAAGAGAAAGGTGGGCCGTTTTATGGCTTCTTTGTCAAAAGGTGAGTTTGATAGGTTTCTAAAAATATTTAAAAAGAAAGGTCTTGCACAAAAACTCAGTATTTTTATTCTGATATTATTAATAATTCCAATATCAATTATAGATTTTTTTTCTGTATCAAAAGCTGTAAGTTCAGTCATCAATGAAAGTAAAAAGTCATATTTAGTTGCATCAAGTTCAACAGCACAATATTTTCAAGTTTTATTTGAAGCAGCAAAGAATAATGCAGTTCAGCTTATGGCAAATGATAATATTCAAACTTTTTTCTCTGAAGCAAAGTTGACCACAAAGGATGATTATGAAAAAACCAAAATTGTACAGGATGCTAAGAATACTCTTGCAAATCTTGTGGTTACAAACGAAATGTTTGCAGGAGCTTACATATTAACTGATAAAGCAAATTCCTTGGTATTTCCTTCAATTGTAACAAATTATTTGGATTTTCAAAAGATAAAAAATTCAGGTTGGTACAAAAAAATTGTTGATTCTGCGGGTTATATTTTAATTGATTCTCACCGAGAAAATTTTGATGAAGTAATTGAAAATAACAATGGCTCAATTTCTGCTTATGCATGTTCAATTGGATTTCAATTTAGAGACCTCCAGACAAACAAATTAAGAGGTGTAATGTTATTGGATATAAAAGAAGATTGGTTAAGAAATCAACTTCAATCAACAGAGCTTTCAAGGCAAGGTGTTCAAACAATTGGGTTGCTAAGAAGTGGAAAAATAATATTACCAGCAGATTTTGAAGATACAACAAAACATTCTTTGAACTCAGACGAAAAATTTATTAAAAAAATTTTGTCTGAAGTTAGTTCAGGTAAAAATGAAGGAGCTTTTGAAACAATCTACCAACAAAAACCTTATCTCATAACTTTTTCAAAGACACAATACTTTGATTGGATAATTGTTGGAATGATACCACTTGATGCAATAATAAAAAGTGCTCGCAGTACGGAAAAAGTAATTATTTTAATTACAATAGTATTTACAATAATTGCTATTGTATTTGGAATCTTTTTTGCTTTAAGAATAGTAAGAGATATTGAAAAAGTAACTTATGTTATGACAATAGCAGAAAAAGGCGATCTGACGAAGACTCTTCATATAAAGCGCAATGACGAAATTGGAACCCTTTCAAAGAGTTTTAACAATATGAGTAAAAATATAAAGAATCTAATTGAAAAGGGTGTGAATTTAACAAGGCAAGTTACATCATCTATAGCTTCCTTGACAACAATAGCAAGTGAAACTTCATCTGCATCAAACGAAATAGCAAAAGCAATTCAAGAGATTGCAGAAGGTGCAGGTAACCAAGCAAAAGAAGCTACGAATGTAGCTGAAACTGTATCACAATTTGGCAAAAGAATAGAATCAATTGTCTATTCAATAAAACAGATAAACAAACTATCAAAAGACGTGTTTGAACTATCAGAGAATGGTTCAGAAGCTGTAAAAGGCTTAGACAGGGCAACTGATCACACTGTTAGCATTACTAACTCAATGATTGAAACAATAAATCAACTGGCAGATTATTCTAAATCGATTGGTAAAATAATTCATCTTCTTGGTAACATATCAGAACAAACCAAACTCCTTGCATTAAATGCTTCAATAGAAGCTGCAAAGGCTGGAGAAGCAGGAAGAGGTTTTGCAGTTGTTGCAAGTGAAATAAAAAAACTTGCTGTTCAATCTAAAGAATCAACACGCGAAGTAGACGAAATGATTAAAAAGATAATCAGTCAAACAAAAGCAGCCCAAGAAGTTGCAAGTAAAGTAGAAGTTGTTATTTCAAGCCAGAATACTGCTGTTGAGACTGTTACAGGCGCGTTTAGTAAAATAAGATCTGTAATTGAAGAATTATTTGTAAAAGTAGAGAACATAAATCAGTCTATCTTAATGATAGATAAAGAAAAAACTGCTATAATTAGCAGTATTGAAAATATATCAGCTATTTCTCAAGAAACTGCAGCCTCGACCCAGGAAGTTTCAGCATCAACTCAAGAACAATTAGCTGCAATTGAAGAACTGAAATCTATGATTGAAAAACTATATGTTTTAGCCCAAGACCTACATCAGGCAATGCAAGTATTTAAGATTTAACAAAAAAGTCAAGAGCAGGTATATTCAAAACGTTGCCTGCTCTTGACTCCCAGCTGTGGACTTATTCTAAATCAGAGGCAACAGTTTACATTTACATTGACAATTTTCATTTTTTTTAGATATGAGCAAAAGTCTTAAAATTAGTTATTTATAGTTTCATGTTATTTTCCAAAAACCTCTTCATATGAATGATATCCTTCTTCTATTATTAATTTTATATTTCTATTTGTAATGGCAATTGGTTCTATCAAATATGCTGGAACCATTTTGTAACCGTTGTTGATAAAGTTTTTTGTGAAAGGTAACTTTTCTTTTTTAAGAAGTTTTTCAGAAATTTCTATGGTAAGTTCAGAGAGCTTTTTAATAGGTTTGTAGACTGTCATACTCTGATATCCGTTTACAATTCTTCTGCAAGCATTAAGCTCGGCATCCTGACCAACAACCGGTATTTTGCCTGCAAGTCTTTTTTCAGCCAAAGCAGAAATAGCTCCTTCTGCTAAAGAGTCATTTTGCGCCAGAATCGCATTAATTTGCTTTCCTGCCTGAAGAAGCTTTGCAACATATTCATATGCATATTCTTTTTTCCATTTATAACAATAGTCCTCAAGAAGAATGTTGATTTTGCCGGAGTTTAAATATGATGTTAAAATTTTCCTATATCCTTCTCTTATTTGATAAGTATTATAGTCTCTGGGATGTCCCAAGATAAAAACATAGTTACCGGAAGGTGATTGTTTAAGTAGGTATTTTGCCATGATTTCGCCGATCTTTTTATTGTCAAATCCTACATAGGCATCTATGTTTGCATCTAAGGCTATTCGGTCATAGCATATAACGGGGATGTTTTTCTGGTTTGCAAGTTCAATTGCATTTTTTGCAGAGTCATAACTGCTTGGAACTATAATAACCAGGTCTATACCTTTTGCAAGAAGGTATTTAACCTGCTGATACTGGGTCATATCATTTTCGTTTGCGTTGGTCCACTCTACTTCAAAACCTTTCTTTTTTGCAGTATCAATGAGATATTTTCTATCAAAAAACCATCTTTCTTCTTTTAGTGTACTCATTGCAAATCCAATTTTGGGTGGACGGTTAATCCTGTTCTTTCTTAAAATGTGAATATAAGCAGATAAAAAAAGAGTGATAATTATTATAACAATAGTGAGTACTATCATGACTACTTTAAACCTTAATACTTTTTTCATTGTTATTTCCTCACCTTTATTTATTTCTGTTTCTTACCGAAGCAGGTGTTGAACCCGTGTATTTTTTAAATGCCTTGATAAAGTAATTGGGGTCATCGAATCCAACTTCATAGGCTATTTCTTTTATTGGCATATTTGTTTCTGTTAAAAGTTTTTGTGCATAATCTATTTTCATTTTTATCAAGTATTCTTTAAAATTTATACCAACCGACTTTTTAAAAATTTTACTGAAATAGTAAGGGCTTATATTCAATACTTGGCTCATCTCTTCTAAAGAAATATTTCTTTTAAAATTGTTTTTGATATACTCAATTGCTTGTGAAACTATGTTACTTGAACTGTATGTTTTCTTTTGTATTGCTGCTTCGCTGATAATTATCTGAATTATTTCGAATGATTTTTCGATTAACTCTTTTTGATTGTCAATTAAAAAAATATCTTTTAAAAATTTTTCTATTACATGTATAACTTTTGTACTTTCTTTAATGTTAATCTCAATTAGTAACTGGATTACAAACAGAATTACTTTGTATCTTGCCTGATTGATTCCATATGCCGTAATATATTTTTTTATAAGCTCTGAAATCTGCTGTTGTTTCTGAATAATGTTAGTAGTTTTTAAAAGCGAGTTTAAAAGTCTTTTTTCCATTATCTCTATTTCAACGTACAAATCTGTTACGTCTTGGTTATCATCAGAAATTATATTGCTATAGCTTTCGTAAAATGCTTCTTCAAACTCATCATAAAGGTTGCATAAACTGCTCAAACCTATCTGTATTTCAGCATCTGTTTTGGCTTTGATTATCTTTTGTAGTTTGTCTTTTAAAACATCTTTATAGGTCTCATTTTCAGCTGAGAATATACATAGTAGTGAGCTTGGGGATAAAAAAGAGACAACGCATTTATTTGAAAAAGCTGATTTAATTTCAGTTTTAATATCATTTAAAATGTCTATATTATTTAATGTATTTTCCTGCTCTAACCTCACAATTGCAACAATGCCATACTGAAGGCTCTGAATTTCAAGAAACTGCTCTATTTGCCTTAGGTTGAGGTCAGAAAACAGTTTGTTGTTCAAAATAAAAAACAAAAGTCCATTTTCTATTAAAGACTGCATAGCTTTAATTTTTCTTTTTCTCTCTATTTCTTCTTTTTGTTTAGACAGAATATTATCAATTTCTTCAAAAGCCTTTTTAGTAATATTTACAATATCAGATACCAGGTATGGTTTTAGAATATAAGAAAATGCACCAAGTTCAACCGATTTTCTGGCATATTCAAATTTATCATGTGCTGAAATTATTATAAAAAGAGGAAAAGGTTCTTTTTTTGTTTTTCGAATTTCTTCCATAACTTCTATTCCGCTCATGTCAGGCATTTGAATATCTATAAAAACTATGTGGTAATTTTCAAACATTAGTTTTTGCAGTGCTTCTTCTCCATCATAAGCTTCATCAATGGTCATCTGCTCAGAAAAATTTTTTTTCAATATGTGCGAAATTGATTCAATTACTATAGATTCATCATCACAGATAAGAATTTTTTTCATTTTTTTTCAACTCCTTATAAATAATTAGTTTATATAGGGAATAGTGATTGTCACTGTTGTTCCAATATCTTTCTTTGACTCAATAAAAATGGGTTCCTTTATTCCAAAGAAAAACTCAAGCCGTTTTTTGATATTTTCAATACCTATACCTGTAGAAGTCTTAGAAACAAAAGATTTTTTTGTAATTTCTTCTAATACATCAGGTTCTATACCACTACCATTATCAATAATTTGAATTTTTACATAATTAGCATAATATTTTTTTGCCACTATTTTTATTGTTCCTTCTCTCTTTTTTGCAAATCCATGAACGATAGAATTTTCAACTATAGGCTGAAGTATCATGCTTGGTATTTTTGCATCTTCAATTTCTTTCTCAATATCAATCTCAAGGTTGATTTTATTTCTAAATCTTATATTATGAATAAATACATAATTCTTTACATTTTCAACCTCTTCATTCAGTGTTACAAGTTTATTAATGTTTTGGACAGAATATCTGAGATAATTAGAAGTTTTTATAAGCATATCATAAGTTTTATCTGCATTTTCCAGCATTGCCATTTGAGCAAGAGTATTTAGTGTATTGAATAAAAAATGGGGATTTATTTGAGCTTGAAGTGATTTTAACTCAGCTTCTTGTAGAGCCTGTTGATACCTCACCATTTCTATTTCTTTTTTTGCAAGTTCTTTTTCAAGCTCAGCTTTATCTTCAAGTCTTTTGAGCATGTCTTTGATGTTTTCAAGCATGTCGCTAAATGAATTATTTAAAATTCCCAGTTCATCTGTAGACTCAACTTTTGGTATTGAAAAATTGAGTTCACCCTTTGCAACCTTGTTTGCATAGTGTGCAAGCCTTGATATTGGTTCTGTTAACTCTTTTGTAAAAAGGAGACTTACAACTATTGAGAGTACAAACCACAATGCTATTACTACATAGTTTGTATTTGTAATTTTTCTGATGGAACTTTTCAGGCTATTATAGTATTCAACGCTGTGATTTATTTTACTTTGTGTAAACTTTTGCAAAAAATAATTTGCATATTCTAAGCTTTCAATAGTTTCAGAAAGCTTTCTTGTGTAATCTTTTCCCTGTTTTTTAAAAAGTATCACCATATCAATATTGTCATTTATTGTTTTGTATATATTAGTTATACTTCTTTTATAAACAATTTCATCTTCGCTCTGACAACTGAGCTGATTCAGTTCATAAGATATGGAATTTAAGCTATCATAAACGTTTAAAATAGAATCTGAGTCTCCCGAAATAACATAAGATTGAATGCTCCTTCTTATTGTTCCAAAGTTGTTTGTTATGGTATTTATACTTTCGATGTTGTGGTATGTTCTATCAAAGTAGTTATGAAGAAAATTGACATTAATCTGAATCAAAAGATTTATTGTAATTGTTATAAAAACAAATGTTAAAATAAAAAATATAAGTTTTGCCCTGTAGGTTTTAAAAGAAAGTTTCATTTTTAATCACCAGCCTATTTAACAATTATAGATATAGGGATAAATTGGTTTTTAGGAGATAATTTTTCAAAGTCTTTCATAATCAAAACAGTCCTAATTGCAAGTTCATCGTAATTTGGTATAACAAGCCTATCAATAAGTCCTTCATCTGTGTACCTTAAAAGTCGAGAATCATCCCCTGCGCCAATAAAAATAAAATTTGAGTCTTTAGGAGATTTAACAAAACTATCAATAAATGCAAATGTCTCAAGCTCTTCTGTTGTATAATAACAGTTGTATTGCTGAGCAGTTATTATGCTGTTTAAAAGTTTCTCTGAGACGGCATTTCCATATTCTATTGAAAATAAATCTACAGAAAAATCTATTCCTTTTTCTTTTAAATAGCTTTTTATACCTTCAACTTCACTTATATCAGATATACTTTTGTTAATTGTATTTGTTATGACTGCAATTTTGAGCTTATCCAAATTTTTCTTTTTTGCTATAGTTTCGATGTTATTTGCAACAACTCTGCCTTTTTGAAAATAATCAAAACCCAACGTAATATCAAAAAGGTCTCTATTTTTGCTGCTGAGAATAGATATCACCTTAATTTTTTGCATTTTAAGCTGCTCAATTAAAGATTTAATTTCCTTGCTGCCAAAAAAGTCACAGATAATGACAAAATCAAACTTGGAAAATAAAGCCAATTTTAAACCAAAAATCTCCTCCTGTTCAGACTCATAAAATATGGTTTCTGATAAAACCTTTTGCGCCTGAGCAAATTGTTCAAACTCACCTAAAAATTCTTTCCAATACATTTCATTTTTAGGCAATATAATAGCGCAGTTTATATAATTACTTTGTGAAAAATTATTTAAATTGCTTATTTTACGAATGACTAAAAAGTCACTTGCTGACAGCCACACCAGAATAAGCAGAAGCAAGATAAAAACTGTGATTATAAAATATTTCAGTATGAAATTTTTTGTTGAGGACATTTTTTTACTCACTCCTTCAAAAATTATTTTAACATCTGAAGTTAGCAAGTTAAACTCTAATATACAGCAAAAAATTGACCACAAAAAATTGCAGTAAGTTTTTCATTTGGTTTGTTCATAAAACTGAAAAGTTGACAAATAAATTTAGTGATTTGCTATTAATTTTGATTTAAATTTGATAGTGTAATCAAATTTTATAGAAAAACTAAATAGTATAAGGAGGTTTTGGTAAATGTTAAACAAAAAGAAATTCTGGGTTGTTTTAGTATCAATTGTTTTAGCTATTTCACTTGTTCTTGTTGGTTGTGGCAAAAAGAGCACAAATGAAAATTCAAGTGGAACCTCAGAGGACAACAAACCTTATATCGGTGTTGCTATCTACAAGTTTGATGACACATTCATGACTGGTGTTAGAAATGCAATAGCAAAAGAAGGCGAAGGAAAAGCAAAGCTTGACTTTGTTGACTGCCAGAACTCTCAGTCTACTCAAAATGATAAAATTGACCTGTTCATAACAAAAAAGGTTGACGCTCTTGCAATCAACCCTGTTGACAGAACGGCAGCAGGTGTGCTGATTGACAAAGCAAAACAGGCAAATATTCCGGTGGTATTTTTCAACAGAGAGCCGCTCCCAGAAGATATGAAGAAGTGGGACAAAGTTTACTATGTTGGTGCTAAAGCTGAACAGTCTGGAACTCTGCAAGGTGAAATTATGGCAGAGTATTGGAAATCACATCCTGAAGCTGATAAAAATCACGATGGAATTATGCAGTATGTTATGATTACTGGCGAACCAGGGCATCAGGATGCAATCCTGAGAACAGAGTATTCAATCAAGGCAGTTGAAGCAGCAGGAATTCAAGTAAAATGCCTTGCACAGGATACGGCTATGTGGGATAGAGTAAAAGGACAGGAAAAGATGCAGGCTTTCCTGGCATCGTTTGGTGATAAGATTGAAGCAGTTTTTTGCAACAATGACGATATGGCTCTTGGCGCAATTGAAGCTCTAAAAGCAGCAGGATATTTCAAGGATGGCAAATACATTCCAGTTGTCGGTGTTGATGCAACAACACCTGGACTTCAGGCTCTTGAAGAAGGGACACTTTTGGGTACTGTTTTGAATGATGCAAAGGCTCAAGGAAAGGCTACATTCAATTTAGCGTATGTTCTTGCGAAAGGTGAAAAACCAACAAAAGAGAATGTTGGCTTTGAAATAACAGATGGAAAATATATCTGGGTTCCATATCAGAAAGTTACAAAAGACAATTTAGAAGAAATGAAGAAATATGTAAATGAATAATAAGTTGTAGAGGTTTATTTTGCCACCTTGTCAAATAAGTTTTTTAATATATGGCAAGGTGGCAGTAATTTTGATTTTGTTTTGTTGAGGAAAAATTTTTTCAAGAGGTGTATTTGTCATGGCAAAACCCGAGTATATTTTAGAGATGAACGGTATTACAAAAGAATTTCCAGGTGTTAAAGCTCTTGACAATGTGACAGTAAAGATTAAGAAAGGGACTGTTCACGCACTTTTGGGCGAAAATGGAGCTGGAAAGTCTACCTTGATGAAATGTTTATTTGGAATTTATAAACCTGACAGTGGCGAGATTATTTTAGACGGTCAGTATGTTCATATTCACAGTCCTATAGATGCAATAAGACTTGGAATTTCAATGATTCACCAGGAACTTCAACCGGTAAACCAGCGTAATGTAATGGAAAATATATGGCTTGGGAGGTTTCCGCGACTTGCCATTGGACCTTTGAAATTTGTCAATCACAAAAAGATGTATGAAGACACCAGACAACTTTTACAAAAACTTGAAATTGATGTTGACCCGAAAGCTATTGTTGGTCATCTTTCTGTATCAAAGGTACAGCTTATTGAAATTGCGAAGGCTGTGTCTTACAACTCAAAAGTAATAGTAATGGATGAGCCTACTTCTTCTTTGACTGAAAATGAGGTTGAACATCTGTTTAGAATAATAAGAGATTTAAAAGCAAAGGGTGTTTCGATAATTTATATTTCCCATAAGCTTGAGGAAATCTTTGAGATAGCCGACGAAGTGACAATAATGAGAGATGGCAAGGTTGTAGGTTCATGGTCAATATCAGAACTTACCCCTGACATGATGATTGCGAACATGGTTGGAAGACAGATGTCAGATAGATTCCCGCAAAAGACAAATAAACCAGCTGAGGTTATCTTGAAGGTTGAGAATTTAACTTCTATTGATCCAAAGTCATTTAAAAATGTTTCATTTGAACTTAGAAAAGGTGAGATTTTAGGTATTGGAGGTCTTGTGGGGGCTCAAAGAACAGAACTTATAGAGGCTATTTTTGGATTAAGAACCATCAAAGAAGGGAAAATTTTTGTAAAAGGCAAAGAAGTTGTCATAAAAAATCCGCAAGATGCTATTAAAAACAAGATTGCATTGCTCACGGAAGATAGAAAATTAACTGGGATTATTCCAGAATTAAATATATTGGAAAATACAACTTTAGCAAGTTTGAAAAAATATTTAAATGGTTTTGGACTTTTGAATGATAAAAAGAGGATCCTTGATACACAAAACTTTATAGATATACTGAGGATAAAAACTCCATCATATAAAGCTCTTATAAAAAATCTGTCAGGAGGAAATCAACAGAAGGTATTAATTGCCCGCTGGCTCTTGACAGAGCCAGAGATACTTCTTTTGGATGAACCAACAAGAGGTATTGACGTTGGTGCGAAGTTTGAAATTTATAATCTTATTAACCAGCTTGCAACAGAAGGGAAAAGTATTATTATGATATCGTCGGAGATGCCAGAACTTTTAGGAATGTCAGACAGAATTCTTGTAATGTGCGAAGGACGAGTTTCGGGTATTTTAGAGAGAAATGAGGCAACAGAAGAAGAAATTATGAAGCTTGCAACTAAATTTTCAGCATAAAATGATTCAAGGAGGTTATTTAAAAATGTCATTTGCAAAAAGAACAAGACAGATATTATCTCAGAATGCAATCTATTTTATTTTACTTGCCTTGATAATAGTTATTGCATTTATAAGTCCGGACTTTCTTTCATGGAGATGCTTCAGAGACATACTTTTGCAGTCATCGACAAGAGCAATCATTGCACTTGGTATGAGTCTTGTTTTGATCACTGGCGGGGTGGATTTGTCTGCTGGAAGAGCAGTGGGGCTTGCAGCAGTTGTTTCTGCTTCAATGCTTCAGACTGCTGACTATGCAAGAAGATTTTTCCCGGAACTTTCTCAGCTTCCGCTTGTAGTTCCAATTTTAATAGCCATGACAATAACATTATTGTTTGGTGTCATAAATGGTGTTGCAATCTCTCGTTTAAATTTGCCACCGTTTATAGCAACATTAGGTTCAATGGTTATTATCTATGGTGCTAACTCTTTGTATTTCAATATGCCACCTAACAATTCACAGCCAATAGGCGGACTGAGACCTGATTTCACAAATTTAGGAACAGGCTATATTGGGGTTTCAGGTGAATATTCAATTCCATATATTTTAATAATTGCTCTGATAGTTGCATTGATTGTATGGGTATTGCTTAACAAAACAGCACTTGGCAAGAGCATATATGCAGTTGGCGGTAATGTGAATGCAGCAAGAGTTTCTGGAATAAATGTGACAAAGGTTTTGATTTTTGTATATGCATTTGCGGGACTTTTGTATGGGCTTGCAGGTGTGCTGGAAGCTGCAAGGACAGGTGGTGCAACAAATAACTACGGTAATATGTATGAACTTGACGCTATTGCAGCCTGCGTTGTTGGTGGTGTTTCAACAACTGGTGGAATAGGAACTGTTCCAGGTGTACTTGCCGGTGTATTGATTTTTGGGGTTATAAATTATGGTCTTACATTCATTGGAGTTGACCCTTACTGGCAGCTTATTATTAAAGGTCTTATCATCGGTGTTGCAGTTGCTCTGGATATAAGAAAGTATCTTGCAAAAAGGTAATGTTTTGGCTCAGATTTGACACCTTTTAATCTTACACTTGTCAAAATTATAAAAAATAATTTTTAGGGCTTGCACCAGCTAAGTTGCGCAAGCCCGTTGTTTTTTAATTCCTAAAGAGCACCTTTTCATTTTCAAACATTCTTGAGGCAAACTTTATTGAGATCACGATATACACCAGAGAGGAAATCACAAAAAGTCCAAGATGCTGAAGATTTACAATGTCATAAATTAGCTCTTTCAACACAGATATGGCATTTACAATTGGTAGTAAAAAATAGGTGTCTGTAAGTTCATTTGGCATTTTGTACATTGTAAAATAAGGTGGAATTACAACTATGATACTTAGTGGAGAAAGATAAGTTTGTCCTTCTTTGAACGAACGGGCATAAGATGCTATGGCAACTTCAATTGCCGCAAAGATTATTGCTGTCAGAATTACAACAAGAAGCATTATCAGCACAGTCAATGGCGATACTGAATAGCCGTAAAACGGACTATTTTTAAAACTTTCACCAAAAACTGACGGCAGAAGTACAAACGATGCAATAATGCCAAAAAGAGAAGAAAGTCCTGCTAAAAGTGCCATGATACTTACTGCAAGGTATTTTCCTGTTACAAGTGATGACCTTGTTGCTGCTGTTGTCAAAAGAGGCTCTAAGGTTCCCCTTTCTTTTTCACCTGCAGTGATATCAATTGCTGCGTTCATTCCACCAAGAGCTGCCCAGAGCGTCAAAAACATAGGAATCAAAAATGCTAAAATTGTTGCTGATTGTTTTTTAGGTGGTGCAACATTTTCTTTATTTATAACAACAGGTTCAATTATAGATGGGTCTAAATTCTTTTGAATAAGCCTTTGCTTTACTATCTGCTTTGAAAATTCGTTTATCATATTGCTAAGGATATTTCCTACATTGGATGATTTCATATCAGCTTCATTTGTAAGAATCTGAATATTTACTTGTTTTTCCTGAGAAAGTAGTTTTTCAAAGTCCTTTGGGATTATTAACACAGCTTTAATTTTGCCATCCTGAAGGTCTTTTTTGGGGTTAGTTGATTTTACAATATTGAATTCTGATTTTTCAATCATTGAAGAAATTGATTTAGAGTTTTCTAAACCTATGACACATATGGGTGTCTTTTCAGGTTTTACTTCAACTGCGGATTTTGCAGCTATGGACGAGATTATGAATATCACAGGGATAAATATCATTGGCAATATTATGTTCACAAGCAAAGCTTTTCTGTCTCTGAAAGCATCTTTTAACTCTTTTTTAAGTACAATCCAGACATGTTTGAGATTTATTTTCATCTTTCATCACCCACCAATCTTAAAAATACTTCTTCAAATGAAGCTCCAGTAAACCTCTGTTTTATCTCATCAATAGTTCCAAGTGCAACAAGTTTTCCTTTGTGTATTATTGCAACTCTATCACACAGCTTTTCCACCTCGTTCATCGAATGGCTTGAAAAAATTATTGTTCTTCCTTCCTGTTTACAGAGCTTTATAAAATCATGCACTTCTTTGGCTGAAGAAACATCTAAGGAGTTTGTTGGTTCATCAAAAAGCATCACTTCTGGGTTGTGGATGATAGACCTTACAAAACAGACCTTTTGTTTCATGCCTTTTGAAAATGTCCCTGCAGGTCTGTTTATATAATCCTGCATGCCAAATCTTTCAGAAAGCTCGTCAATTCTTTTTTTCAGCTCATTTTTGTCCATGTCATGCAAAAGTCCAAAATATTCAATGTTTTCACGTGCTGTAAGCCTTGAGTAAAGTCCACTTTCACTTCCAAACAGAATTCCTATTTTTCTTCTGACCTTTTCAGGCTCTTTTGTGATGTCAAGTCCAGAGATGATAGCTGTTCCAGATGTTGGTTTTAGCATTGTTGCAAGCATTCTAAGAGTTGTTGTTTTTCCAGCACCGTTTTCACCAAGGATTCCAAAGATTTCGCCTTTGTTGATGGTAAAAGATAGCCTGTCAACAGCCCTGACTTTGCCAAAGTCTTTGGTAAGTTCAACGAGTTCAATCATACACAAAGCCGCCTCCTTCTAACATATTTTTGTAAATTAGTGTTTATTCAATTTTTAAAATGCCTTTTCTGTGTATCACACCTCCCGTCTATAAAATGAAGCAGAAACAGCAATGTATGAAGTGATAAACAAGATTATTGAAATCAGTAAATATATTGACGACTGGATGCTATTGTTATACAAATTCATAATAAATACTACTAAATGTTTGTTTGTTGCTGACGCAATTATTCCTAAACTCAATATAGTTATAATCGCAATCAAAAGGAAAAGAGGTAATAGTCCATACAACAATTCTGATAATGATTTTAAAATTTGGTTTTTTATAAAATGTGGAAAAGAGGAAAGTAATAAAAACAATGAAACAAATACTAAGTTGGTGGCAAGTGGTGAAACAAAAAACAAAAATATATTGAATTCAATACTATTTGGTTTGCTAAAAATTGTAAACAAATTTGAAATAAAAAAGGCTGAACAGTATAAGAATGAAAAAATAATATCGTTGATAAATATCCAAAAAGCAATTGTTTTTCTTTTTACAGGTAATAAAAAGTAAAATTTTAAAACAGAATCCAATATATGATTGGATTTTACAAGACTTCTATCAAAAAATAAAGCTATTTTAGAAACTACAAAAACTTGCGAAATAAAAAGAGAAACTGCAATTACAAATGCAGAATATGCATTTCTATCAAAATTATTGCTATTATCATTTAACAGAAAGAAATTTAAACTAAACCAGAGGACTGTAAAAAATCCGATAATTAAAAGGTGCATTTTAATCTCACTGGGATGAGGTTTGAATTTGTTCAATTACTTCACCTCACTTTACATATTACGTTAATACTGCTTATTTATAAAAGCAGTTTAAATCTCCCGCCTGTAAATTGCAACCCTCTTTTCAACAAATGAAATTAAAAACAATACTATTGAGACAAGTAAGAATATGAAAGTATTTTCAGGATTAGTATATAGATTTGTAATAAATCTTTCAACTCTTTTATGTGATTCCGAAAGATAAAGAACAGATATCGGTAGATAACCAACTAACAATAATATAATGCTTGCTGTTATGCTTAGGGCTGATTGTAAAGCTGAATTTTTGATAAAATAGATAAATGAATATAGAGTAGTACAGATGGAAAACCATGCAAGTATAAAAGAAAAAGGCAGAACAAACGATAAAAAGAAATTGTAAGAATGAGTTAAATTAAGCACTTTCAAAATTAACATACCAATGTTGAGAAAAAGAAGATATATCAGAATTAGTGCAACGTCTGAAATAAACTCTAAGGTGACAATCTTCTTTCTTTTAATAGGCAGTAAAAAAAGCAGAGAAGTATAAGATATACTGCCATATAGTTCACGTACTTTTGTACTTTGGGCGAAAAAGCTTGATTTTATTGCAAACAACATGATCAGAATAAAGGTGGTATAGATAGTTCCAATAAAGAGAGAAAAATCAATCTTGCCTGTTTTTCTCACGGGCTGGGATATACACAAAAGAAAAATAAGAAATACGATACCTGAAATAATCTTATTTTTAACCTTTTTAAGCAATTTAATGTAAACAAACATTTTTAACCTCGCTCCTTCAAGATTTATCTTTTAAAGTTCACTGTTTGAAAGAATTTTGTATGAAATAATAAATGAAATAACCATCAATACAGCAGTATATGCAAGCGAAGCGGTTACCAGTGTCCATATTGAATCAAAAATTTTAATTTTATGATACAGAATTTGCAAAGGTTTGACAAAAACAAAAGGTACTCCGAAGTAAAAACAAAACAGAAGAAATATTGTATACAAGTTTTTTTGAGCTGATTTTCTAAATGCAATAAAAACAGGCTGAAGAACTGTTATCATAACAAATTCTGTAAATATATATGACAAAAGTTTCCTGTTAAACTCATGTATATAAGGTAAGAAGAATCAATATTAACTATAAATAAATATCCAATCAGACTAATAAATTGAAATATAGCAATAAAAGTCCATCTTTTAAAAATCGACTAATTATAATTTGCCATTTTTTAATAGGTAAGAGCAAACTCAAAGATATTTCATACGAAAAACTATTTGACGTAAAAGGGTTATTTAACATGGTAAATGTAAGAAAAATAGCTACAAAAAAGTAAGATAAATATTCTTCCCAGAATATAGTAGCAGATGTTGGTGGATTTAATAGGCTACCAACTATCCAAAGCACAATAATGTATAGAAAGAAATACAAAACTGATGTATATATACTTTTCCTATAGAACTTCCAATACTTCATCCTTTTCATCCCTTCTCACAAGCATTACATAGAACTTTTCAATTGATGGTTTTTCAATAACAAATCCTGGCTGCATACAATTTTCAATCTCTTTCTTTTTACAAAGAGCTTCAAATGAAAATGAACCTTTTTTACAAGATAAAACTATACTTTGTGGAATTTTGTTACTCTCTGAAGCAGGCCCTTTTACAATGCAATAATCCTCTTCAATGCTTTCACGCGATGATGAAAAGATGATTTTGCCATTATCTATGATTGTTACAAAGTCTGCAACATTCTCAATATCAGAGACTATATGAGTTGAGTAGAAGACAGCTTTTTCTTCAGACTGGACAAAACTCTGCAAAATCTCAACAAACTGATTTCTTGCAACAGGGTCAAGCCCGGATGTTGGCTCATCTAAAATCAAAAAGTCAGGTCTTATAGCTAAAGCTAAAGCAATAGACAGTTTCATCACAGTTCCTTTTGAGAGCTGAAATATCTTTTTGTTCTGGTCAATTTCAAAAAGGTCGCAGAGCTTGTTGTAAAGCCTGTCATCCCAGTTTTTGTAAAATGACTTCATTATCTCTTTTACATCTTTTGGTTTTAACTGACCCGGCAAAATTGGAGTTTCTAATACAACTCCAAGCCTTTGTTTTATCTCGGTTTCATCACAATTAAAAGGTTTTTCGAATATGAAAACCTCACCACTTTCTTTTCTCGCAAGGTCAAGAATGCACTTTATCAAAGTGGTTTTTCCAGCACCGTTTTTCCCCAGAAGCCCCATGATATAGCCGCTTTCTAAAGTAAGCTCTGGAATTTCAAGCTTAAAGTTTTTGTACGATTTTGTAAGGTTTTTTACTTTCAAGGCAATCATCTTTGACCTTCCTCTCCTTTATACAATCTTTCAATTGTTTCTAAAAGCTTTTTTAGGTCAACTCCAAGTATTTTTGCTTTCTGAACAATAGCTTTCAAATCATTTTCAATTTCTTGAACGCCCAAAGTAGAAATCTTTTCTTTATCAATGTCAGCAACAAACGTTCCTCTTGCCGGCACTGTAATAATAAACCCTTCTTTTTCAAGCTCTTCATAAGCTCTTTTTGTTGTGATGACACTAACATTTAGCTCTTTTGCCAAAACCCTGATTGATGGAAGACCATCTCCTGCCTTAAGACTTCCCTCTATTATCTGTTTCTTTATTTGATTTTTGATTTGTTCATATATAGGCTGGTTTGAGGTTTGCGAAATCACAAGCTTTAACACATTTTCCTTTCTCCTTTTGCATACTGTATATATACAGTATATACAGTTTTGATTGGGTTGTCAATAGAATTTTTAGAGTGGAAAATTTTATTCACTCCAGAGGAATAGTTAAAGAATGATTTTATGTCTCTGCTAAAAATATAAGTGAACAAAAAAAAGGATTTTAGGAAGTTTTGTCGAATTATAAAAAATGATAGTAATTTTCATCGTTGTTATGAGAAGTTGTAATGCAGAAGGGACTTTCTATTTTACTTAAAGTGAGGTAAAAATTAAAATGATAGAGTTATATCCGGGCAATTGGCTTTTTAATGCTGGGGTTATTGGGTTTTTAACTGTATTGGAGAAGGATGATAGTTTTTCTTTTAAAGATGATGGTAGCGTTGCTATTGATATCTCTAATAAAGAAAATAAAGAAGATGAAATTTTTAAAGTATGGGATCAACTGACCAAGAGTAAATTAAAAATTTATTACAGTGGAAAAAAAGGTGGGACACAAAGATATTACTATGCGAATCAAACCGAAAATTCTATTAGAGAAAAAATAAAAAAACTTGTAACTCCTTCAACTTCTGAAAAAGGTGTAGAGCGGGTTTGTTTCTTTTGCCATACAAAAGAAATGGTAAAAAAAGACAATATAAAACCATGGACTCAAGCTTATGGTAATATTTTGGCAGGTAGTGATAAAACATTTGGTAATCTTTATTGGAACAATTCAGCTAAGGATTTCATTTGCAGCAAGTGTCAATTTATTGTTATGTGTCATCACATTGCTATGATAGATCTGAAAAATTTTTCTGGAGATGATAACCAAATATCTAATTCCTGTATTTTTATTAATGCACCATCATTTAAGCTAATGTGGGATTTGAACAAATACGCAAGAGAAATTTATGAAAAGAGAGGAAATAGTTCTCCCCGTCAACTTCTTGGAATGTCAATTATTGAAATGGCTCTAAAGTTAAACATACAACTTGGTAAGTGGACAATGATGAATATCGAAGTTATTGTGGGTAAGTACAAAGAGGAAAAGCATGGAAAGTCTATAGAGAAAATTGATTTCTTTTCCCTTCCTTATGAAGTGGTTTTTCTTCTTTCTGACCGGAAAATTGCATCTTTGCTGAGTGATATAGAAGAACAGAGCATATTAAGTATGGTATTAAATAGTGATTATATAAAGATTTTAAAGCTGGCAGAAAAAATTTTTAAAATTGCTTTAGAAGCAAAAACCATAAAAAGAAATAATAGTAATGATAGTGAAATTGACTTTGTTAACGAAATGGTTAAAAGTAAAAGAAACAGAGAAAACCTCATTTCCTTTTCGCAAAAGCTTTTCAAACTTTATGCGCTTATAGAAGAGAAATCAAAGAAGGAGGTTTTTTAAAAAATGAGTGAAGGTTTCAATTTTGATGAAATAAAAAAGGAGTTGATGAAAAGAATAAAAGAAAATGCAATTGAGTTTTCTACATTTCAAAAAGCAATTGAAGCTTATAAAGACCTTGGTTTTGAACTTGAAAAAATACTGGAATATGCTGCAAATGAAGCAAAAGAAGAAGACAAAAAAAAATTGTGGGAGCTTTATAAAGTTATTGCCCGTAAAAATATTGCTGAGCTGTGCGACCGTTTAAGAGTATATGGAGAGAATTTGAAAAACTCCAAGGTATATGAAAGGTTTTACGATAAGGAGAAAAGGATGCCAAATAGCATAACTTTTAGAGCTCTTGAACTAACAAGGCTTGGCAAAAGAGATGAGGTTTTTTGCATTATATTAAGAGAGTTTGTAACTTCTCAACAACAGGTGGGTGAAAACTTAGCGAATGCTTTTAAT
>Ga0065718_1000310_pt1 | contig 28926 bp, 31 predicted proteins | sample GBSCel77sediment_2_FD_59105 | JGI IMG/M metagenome (GOLD analysis project Ga0065718, IMG submission 59105) | Hot spring sediment microbial communities from Great Boiling Spring, Nevada - cellulolytic enrichment CS 77C v3 (version 3) | ecosystem: Environmental > Aquatic > Thermal springs > Hot...
ATTCCAAGGGTCATCATAACCACACCTGTTAATCAGGTTCCTCTCAGAAAAATCATAATAGCTTCCGCTAAAGCGCAAGATGTGAGACTCAAGGGATCCAAGCGAGGCAAAGGCCCAGCAAGTTCCATAGTCACCTTGGTCCTTAACTGAAGTGACATAACCATAGGTCCTTAGGTCATACCTTGACGGAAGAGATACCTTAGCCTTAAAACCCTCCTTCTTGTGCTTTCCAATATCGATGGGAAGGGGCATAAAACCATAGCTCTTTTCGCCAGATTTAATCTTAATCAAATACTCTACAAAATCGGGGTTAAGCGGGGCGCTTTCAAGCTTCACCTCCCCAAAGGAGGGCGAAACAACAAGGCTCAATAGCAAAACTGCCACCACAAACCCAATAAACCTTCTCAAAGGAAAGACCCCCTTTCTCATTTCACCCGAAGGGTGAGGTGAAAGACCCTGTCTGGAGGCTTAAAGCTCTCCCAGGGTCTACGATAAACGAGCTTAACCTTAGCTTTACCTGAAGCAACGGCTCTGAGGAAAAAGACGCGAAGGTTTTCTCCACCCAGCATACCAGGAGGAGAAAGTTTTACACTTTCACTACTTAAAAAGAGGAGCCTATCAAGATCCAGCTCCACTACCTCCCAAAGGTATCCCGCAGTCTCAACCTCCCGCAAGAGTATCACAACAACATCTCCCTTGGCCACTTCCACCTCCCTTCCAGAATCGGACTCCACAAAGGCCAAAACGTTAAACTCAGAAAAAGCCCAGGAGAAAGAACCAGGGAAAAGAAACCTCACAAACAATAGCAGCAAAGCAAATAAACATACAAAAATTTTTCGCATTTTATCAACTCCTCTGAAGCTTATAGAAAAATTATATCACAAAAAAATAAAAGGGGAAACCATCCTGAAAATGGCTCCCCTTTTTTTGAATCCGAGTGAAAAAGCTATAACTATCTTAGAAGCTGAAGAACAGACTGGGGAAGTTGATTCGCCTGAGCGAGCATAGCCGTACCTGACTGGTGAAGAATCTGAAGCCTGACAAATTCCATCATCTCTTGAGCTATGTCAGCGTCCCTTATCCTGGACTCCGCCGCTTGAACGTTAACCTCCATTATGTTCAGGTTTTTAATGGTATGCTCCAAGCGATTCTGAAAGGCACCAAGCTTGGAGCGAGCAGTTGAAACCTGCTCTAAAGCCTTAGTAACCTTTTCTATGGCTAATTCGGCATTTTCCCTAGTTAACACAGTTAGATCTGATATCCCAAGTCCATCAGTATTAAGGGAATCTATATCTATTCTCATAAGCTCGTTCTCGTTAGGACCTATGTGGAGGAAAAGGGTTCCCGATGCATCAACCCTTATATCAGCTTCATCCCACCTTTTACCATCCATATCAAAGGCAAGGCCAAGTGGCATAAGAGTGTAGTTAACGTTGGTTGGAGTATAATACTTATAATCCTTTATCTTCTTCTCAAGAACCACATGGGCTCCTCTTCCTTCTATTATCAAGGTATCTGGACTGTCTATGCCATAGGAGTTTCCGTTCTCGTCCTTGGATGGAACCCTAACCTTAACGTTGGTTCCAGAAGATGCTATCGTTCCATCCTCTATACCCTCGGTCGGATCGCTTAACCCTAACCAGTTTAATATATCTGCGTTCCCCTCAACTATTATCTTACTCGAGGGATCTCCAGAAGCCTGAATCAAGAAGATATAGCTATCAGGACTACCCGTCCCCTCATCCCTATTGTAAGCCTTAACGTTAGTGTAAGCTGAAAGATTATTTATCTTCCTTATGACAGCTGATAGGGTATCCGATGCATCCACATCGATCCTAACACCGTTTATGTATATAGCACCAGTAAGAGGGGCAGTACCCGAAACCGGGCTTGACCCCATTACCCATCTTCTTGGGTCATACCTCGTGTCATCATGAGCCCAGTGGGTCTTAAAGCCTATGGCCTCAAGGAAAGTGCTATTCGACTCCCCCCACAAGATCCCTATCCTCAAGCTCTATCTTACCCCCAGGACTTGAGGTCAAAACTATATAAGCTCTATAGTCTCCGCCACCGGCATCATAAGTTACGAGATTGGCAGTAACCCCGGTCTCAGAGGACTTAGCGTTTATGGCGTTAATTACATCGTTTAGATCAATATCATCCGCATTCCCATCGCTATCGAGATCTCTAGTCGTAACGTTTATCTCAACGCCGTTAACGTAAAAGGCGTAGGTAGTCCCAGTAGTACCAGTGGTGTTATCAAAACCCAAAAGATAGGAAGTATTCGTATCATCCACATCTAAATCGAATCCCTGCATATTCATTTGGGTAGAACTTACTCTGGTGGTGTTAAAGCCTATCGCCTGGAGATCTAAACCGTACCTAGTTAATCCCCCTATAGTCTCGGCATCCTCCTCTATCACAACGTTTCTCTCGGCTCCCTGGGCTGTTATTCGAATATACTGGCGCCCTCCGATGTTAAGAAGCTCCGCCCAAACCTGACCTCCCATCTGAAGGTTTATCCTATCAACCACATCCTGCCACGTTGTAGAACCGCTTAAATCGACGGTCGTTCCGTTTATCTTTATACGCATATCGCTTAAAGACGCGAAAGTTGGACCTGTCCCAGCAAGCTCGTTGCTTAAGACCGTGGGAACCGAACCGAAACCAAGGTCTTGAAGGAGAGCCTGGCTCCCAGAGAGAACTATCCTCTTCTCAGAACCGGCCTCGGTCTGAACGAGCCTTAAGTGGCCGTTAGCCCTTTCAGCCTTAACCCCCGTATTATGCGCCTTTTCGTTTATCTTGTCTATAACATACTGAAGCTTGTCTAAAGCAGCTGAGAACTCGGTTGAGTCAAGGTGAACTGCCACACCGTTTATCACTATCTCACCGGTATGGATCCTATCGAGGATAGATATGTTAGTTACACCTGAAAGCTCGGCTCTGCTCGCCTCTTGGTATATTTTAACCTTATAGGTACCGGGTTGAGTTGAGGGCGACGCAGTCATGTTATAAACATAGGCGTTCCCNCCAACCTGATTGATTATGAAGGAAAGTTCTCCCGTTAGAAGCTTCCTCGTGTTAAACTGGGTGCTTTCACCTATCCTGTCTATCTCAGCTTTTAGCTGATCTATCTCCTTNTGGATCTGCTCTCTATCGTAAGAGGTACAAGTATCGTTTGCAGCCTGAATAGCCAACTCCCTTATCCTGTGAAGTATAGCTTGAACCTCATCAAGCGCCCCCTCAGCAGTCTGAATCAGAGAAATGCCATCCTGTGCATTCCTCGCCGCCTGATGTATGCTCCTTATCTGAGAGCGCATTTTCTCAGAGATCGCTAAACCTGCGGCATCATCGGCTGCGCGGTTTATCCTTAAACCAGAGGAGAGCCTTTCGAGGCTCGTCTGTAGCTGACCCGAGGTAATGGTCAGCTGCCTGTAGGCTTCCATTGCCGCTATATTGTGGTTTATCCTCATAAGTCCTCACCCCATCCGTGTAGTCTACCGCATCCTTGCGCTTCTTGATTTATCCTCATCCGTGAGGACTTCTCTTCACTTATCTTTATCGGCAAGGGCGAGGACTTACTTTAGATTAAATTAATCCTTTTTCTTCTTAAGCCTCTGAAGTTCCTTCACAACGCTCTCCTCAATCTTCTCCTCGACTTGGGCTGCCATCTGAGCGGCAAGAATGTTCTCCCTAACTATAGCCTCATAAACTTCCTTCCTGTGAACGGGGACCTTCTTAGGAGCTTCTATGCCTATCCTGACCTGATCCCCTCTTATCTCGAGGATCTTTATCTCTATATCATCGCCTATCATTATGCTCTGATTGACCTTCCTGCTTAAGACGAGCACGATTAAGTTCCTCCTTCCGAGGGAAAGAGGGGATAGCGAACAGGATAATCCTCATTTAAAGCTATAACCTGCTTGGCCTTCCTATTCTTGGCGTTAACAACTATAGGCGCCTTCATGTTCACCGTTGCCCCTCTTGGGTTCGTCCTGGGGATCACCATCACGAGAAAGATCACGGCATCAACCGGATCCCTAAGCTCTATATCCTCAAGGTCGGAATCGCTTATATCAACGCTAAAATTAGGGAAAAGTTCGAAAGGATTGATTATAGGCAAGGCTACCTGAGGCTCATCTATGGACTGAAACCACCTTATAAGCTGACCTTCTTCTCCTACCTATGAAGAACCTTTTCAGCTCGGGAAAGCCTATCAAACCATGAGGCATATATATTATCTTATCCTCGGAAACCTCTATCTCCCCAAACCTAAGGGTGTTTATCTTCAAAATCCATTCCTCCCTTGCAAGCTACTCGAGGAAATCAAGCAAGCTCGTCTGAATGATCCGCGCACCTGCCCTTAAAGCTGATTGGTAGATTGCTTGTTGATTGCTCAGGTTCATAACCACTTCAGCGATGTCAACATCCTCTATCTTAGAAAGAAGGGATGTAAGCTGAACCTTATTATCCTCAAACCTACTCTTTGTAGCCTCTAACCTGTTGACCTTGGCCCCAACTCTAGCCCTGACCCTTAAAAGATGGTCAAGGTATTCGTCAAGCTCACTGAGCCTCTCTCCCGAAAGCGATGAGCTTCTATTGTAACGTAAATCCTCACTTATCTTTTGCAATATATCAAATATGTCAAGGTCTCCAACGTAAACCATCTCCTCTCTCTTGTTAAGCATCCCAAGATCTTTAAGAACGGTTCCAACGGAGTCAGAGAGGCTCAACCGCTCATTTCCTTTGCTCTGTATAACAAGCTTAACTCCTATACCATCAGGAACAACATACGCCCGGAGGGACCCACCTGCCCTCAAGTTTATCCTATCAGCTATTATAGAGACGTTAGCTCCCGCTGGCACATCTACGCTGTAAACTCTGTTACCCACCCTTATGGTAAAAATACCGGGACCGAATATAGAAGCTGAGGAGTGCATATCGCTTTCAAGCCTATACTCTATCCTTTGGGTTGCAAAAACCTGATTACCAGGAACATTAACTACTATGGTTTCCCCACTCTCTATTTCCCAGGCCATCTCCCCCTCATCACCCTGATAAATCGCAACGCTAGCCTGACCCAAGGCATAGGGTTTGCTTTGGGTCTTAAAACCGCTAAATATATACCTTCCCCCAAGCGAGGTATTGGCTATCTGTAAAAGCTCCTCTCTGAGCTTATCTATCTGATCGGCTATGGCCTCTCTATCAACCTGAGCTAAAGTATCGTTTGCTCCCTGAATTACCCTTTCCCTGACGATGTGAATTATGGAGGTTGCCTGATCAAGCGCCGACTCCGTAGCGCTCAACCAAGCTATCGCCTCGTCCATATTTTTTGAGAACTGTCCATTCTCATTAAGCACCCTGTTTAACCTCATGCTCCTAACGGAACCNACAGGGTCCTCCTCAGGAAGGTCGAACTTCTTACCCGTAGACGCCTGATGCTGAAGCTTAAGGAGCCTATCCCTATTACCCATAAGATCTGTCAAAAAGACGCTCGTGAAGACCTTATCGCTAACTCTCATACCAAAAATCACCTACCAACCAAACCGAGATTGTTAACTATCCTTTCATAGACCTGATCCATAGCGTTTATGAATCTAGCGGCCGCTGAAAAGGCATGCTGATACTTTATTAGCTCAGTCATCTCCTCATCCAAAGAAACACCCATGACCTCTTGACGCCTGTTATCTATCTGCTTAACCAAAAGCTCCTGATTAGAGCTCATCCTGCTCGCTTCCTGAGACTCGACTCCTAATCTCGCTATGACGGCTTCAAGAAACTGGTTTAGGTTAACCGTCCCGCTTCTCATTACCCTTCTATACCTAACGGAAGAAAGCTTGTATGCTATTGAACCATCGCCAGGCCCCGCATTTTCCCCATCTATATCTCCAGCAGTAGGCTATTAACTCAGGAAACCTATCTATAGCGCTTGATAGAGAAAGAAGCTTAGATGCTCCCTCAACCTTGTAAATCTCATCGAAGAAGTTAAAACCGTTCTTGACCTGATTCAAGCCATAACCAGCCCTATGCTGAGCGTTAAACTCCTTCACAAGGACATAAGAGAGCTCATCAAGCCATTTTAAATAGTCAACCAATATGCCGTCCCTCGCCTCAAGATATCCTAAAAGCTCTCCATTCTGTGCTGGAAAGTAGGGCCTGAAGGTCGTATTTCCCAACCCCTTAAGCTCAAAAAGCATGCCATCGACGACGGTTCCATATTCACCGGTGGAAACCCTCTTAGCATCTCTAAAGCGATTGGTCCAACTCCTATAGAGCTCACCATTTACGCTAAATATGGCATCCTGAGGAGCCCATATATCATTCGTGGAACTTCCATCCCAAAGACCGAGACGTTGAGCGATGCTCGCCATATCTCCAAGGATCGTTATCTTATAATCCTCACCCAGATGATTGCTTCTAAGGACTAAGTAAAATCTTCCCGCATCATTTCTCGCTATCGATGCAGTGAGCCAGTGCTCGTGAACGGTCGGGTAGGAAGAAAATCTCTCATTATAGAAGGCCGCGTTAATCTTATTCATAATCGTTCTTAAGGAATCTTCGCCATCTATATGTATGCTAACTGCCGGTCCACTATCAACCCTGATACATATATCTCCCCTCTCATTCCTATCAAGCCAACCCAAAGTATAGAACGTTATGTCCTCGCTTACCACGGAGGCAGTAGGGCTCCCTATCATATGAGGGAGCTCATTTGCAAGTTGAACAACGCTCACCATGTAGCTCGTATTCCCAACTATCGGAGAAGCGTAACCTATAGCCACATCCGAGTTTGAGGAGAAGCTTAGAGGCTCAAAATCCCATCTTACATCATACATGCCATTATTAGCCGGGTTAGGAATGAGCACAAGGTGATGCCTTATACCCCCCCTGACCACATCAACACCGTTCACTACCAAGATAACTCCACCGCTGGGGTCCTCAAAAACATCCACATCTATCATCTTGGAAAGCTTCTCTATGAGTAAATCCTGCTTATCCAAAAGATCGTTGGGGTTATCTTTAACCCCTTTAACCATCTGAATCTGGCGATTGAGATCAGCTATCTGATCTATATAGGAGTTGATCTCCGAGACTTTCATCGCTACCTCTTCGTTCAAGTCAGCCCTATAGGCACTCAACTGATTTGAGATGTATCTAACTAGACGAGTGAAGGTTAACGCCTTCTCTCTAACGCTCTCCCTGAAGGCTGGGTCTTCTGGGTTCACGTGAAGGGACTGCAAGGCCTCCCAGAACTCATCGAAAGCTTGTCTTATGCTTGAATCAGATGGCTCATTGAAAAACTCCTCAATGCGCTTAAAGGTTATGCTCCTAACATCCCACCTGCCCCAGGTCTGAAGCTCCTCTCTATACTGAAGGTCGAGGAATCTATCCCTCAACCGAGCTATCTGCTCTATCGTAACGCCCGTTCCGAGCTGCCCAGGCGTGGCGGGTCTATTTAAGGCAGGGTCGGTATAAGGATACATGGTGGTTAATTCTACCCTCTGCCGGGAGTATCCTTCCGTCCCGGCGTTAGAGACGTTGTGGCCCGTCACCTCAAGCCCACGCTTCTGAGCGAATATAGCTCTCTTTCCAAGCTCTATTCCAAAGAAGCTGCCCGGGTCCCCCACTTTCTCATACCTCCCTCTGAAAGAGAGAAAAAGAGGGAGAGAGCTTACCCTTACCGTAAGTCGTCTTAGATAGGGAATTCATAAGAGCATCTATAAGGTAGGAGATATACTTTAGCGTTGATTCCACAAGATAACGATTAGTTTCATTGATCTCCTTAAGCTTCTCTAAAACAGCTTTAAGGTCTCGAGCTTTCTCCTCAAGCGGACGAAACTCCTCTTCACTAAAAAAGGCCTTAAGGTCACTTAACTTAAGGTCGCTTTCCTTCAATCCGACCATCTGGGCTATCTTCGCGACCTCGGCTAACCTCTTCGACTCCAGCCTTTCAGCCTCAACTATAAGAGGTCTTTCCTCCCCTATTATTCGAGCCAAAAGATCGGTGTTATTCTTTAAAACCGCTTCTTTCTTCTCCAATGAAAGGTTACAAAGCTTAGTATAAAGGGAAAGCTCCTCCTCTAAAAGAGAGGTTAACGCTCCTAAACTTATTCTATTTTCTCCNCTCATCTTCACTCACCCGAGGGGAAATAGATATCCTCCAAGAGCTTGCGAGCCACCTGCTTTAAATCTGGCGAGTACTTTCCCTCCTCAAGGAGCCTCTTGATCTCCTCGACCTTTTCCCTCCTTATTTCTGGCGCAGAGCTTAAGCTTTCCATAGCCACCTTTACCTCGAAAGCTTTAGAAGATAACTCCACCTTATCGCTTAAAGAAGCGACTCCTTCCTTCCCCTCGCTCTTAACCTTCCTCTTTACAGGCTTTATTCCCTCAAGATATGCCTTAAATACTTCGCCTACCTTCTTCCCGTAATCCACAGAGGTTCACCCCCCTCAATTCTATTTCGGCAAGAGAGGGGGAAGTCTTTATTCCTTTTTTTCCTTTTTCTTAAAGACATCGATTATATACATCTTAGCCCTATCCTCTTTCTCGGTTTCCTTTTCCAAATCCGCCTGAAGCTTGGTAAGAGAAGCTTGAAGCTCCTTAAGGCACTTGGGACAATACTCACCAGAGCTTATCGGCTCACCACACCTCTTACACCTAAGCCTTCCCGCAATATCTGTGAACTTAAGTTGGATTCTCCCCTGCCTTATGAACTCAAGTATCTCGTCCTCTTCAACCTCCGTAGCCTCGCTTATCTCCTTAATTGTAGCCCGAGGGTGATCTCTCAAATAATTGTAAACCTTTTCAAAATCCCGCTCTTCCTCCTCAAGACATTGGGGGCAAACCTTCCTTCCACCGGTCCAGATGAAGGCGCGCCCACACTTTATGCAGTTAGCCAAACCTGTCAACTCACTCACCTCCTTCTTTATGGGTTAACAGCAACAACAAGTCGCTGGACCTCTAAAGCTCCGGATTCAAGCAAGACCCTTGAGCACTCCTCCAAGGTCGTCCCTGTTGTGGAAACATCATCAACCAGAAGAACCCTTCTCCCTTCAAGAGACTCCTTCGCGCTAAAAGCCCCCCTCAAGTTGTTCTCCCGATCACTCTTCCCTAAGCCAACCTGAGGGGGGGTGCTTCTCACCTTATACAATGAAACAGATACACCCAAATCAAGAACCAAGCCCAAGAGCTTAGCGAAATAAAGTACATGATTAAATATGCGTCTCCTTGAAGGATCCTCAGGCACAGGAACTATAAGATCTACCTTACTTTTGTATCCCCTCTATGTCAGATCTAAAGGCTAAAACTAACTCCTTCAAGGGCTCAGCATAACCCAAATACTTCGCAGAGTGGACAAGCTCCTTTAAAACCCCCTCGTAAAGCCCGAAGGCAAACATGTCTTTGTAAAGCTTGAACCCCTCTATCTTGGACAAGCATCTATCGCAGAGGGCTCTCCCCCAGACCCCACAACCTATACATTTACTAGGATAGAGGAGATCCTTTATATTTGAAAGCATCGCCTTACAGGTTTTCGGCCGCTTTCCTCAAGGCCTCGGCTTTATCCGTTCTCTCCCAAGGAACATCAAGGTCATCTCTTCCAAAGTGCCCGTAAGCAGCCACCTGCTTGTATATCGGTCTTCGCAAGTTTAGATCCCTTATTATAGCCGCGGGACGAAAGTCGAAGAACTCCTTAACGAGCTTCTCTATCTTCTCGTCAGCTATCTTACCGGTTCCGAAGGTATCAACCGAGATAGCCACCGGACGAGCAACGCCTATAGCGTAGGCTATCTGAATTTCGCACTTATCGGCCAAACCGGCCGCAACTACGTTCTTAGCAGCATATCTCGCCATATAGGCGCCAGACCTATCAACCTTAGTTGGATCCTTCCCGGAGAAACAACCACCGCCGTGTCTAACAGCTCCACCATAGGTATCAACCATTATCTTCCTTCCGGTCAAACCCGTATCGGCCAAGGGACCGCCGAGAACGAATCTACCAGTAGGATTGATAAGGTATCTGACATCCTTGGCTAAAAGCTCTGGAGGTATAACCGGCTTTATAACGTGCTCTATTATATCACCCCTAAGCTGATCAAGCTCAACCGCAGGATGATGCTGAGCTGAAACGATAACGGTCGTTACCCTAGCTGGCTTACCATCCTCATACTCCACGGTAACCTGAGTCTTACCATCGGGCCTAAGATATGGAAGTATCTTCTCTTTCCTGACGTAAGCAAGCCTCCTCGCAAGCTTGTGAGCAAGCATTATAGGAAGAGGCATGAGCTCGGGAGTCTCATTGCAGGCATATCCTATCATTATCCCCTGATCTCCAGCACCGATCTTATCTATCTCTTCATCGTTCGCCAAGCCCTCTCTAAGCTCAAGAGCCCGATTAACGCCCTGAGCTATATCGGGAGACTGCTCATCGATCGCGGTAACCACCGCACAGGTGTCACCATCGAAACCGTACTTAGCCCTCGTATAACCTATCTCCTTAACCGTCTCCCTCGCTAACTTCGGAATGTCAACGTAGCAATCGGTGGTTATCTCCCCCGCTACCACAACCAACCCAGTAGTTACGAGGACCTCACACGCGACCCTACCCATAGGGTCTTTCTCTAAAATGGCATCCAACACCGCATCCGAAATTTGATCAGCTATCTTGTCAGGATGTCCCTCGGTAACGGACTCCGATGTCAGCAGATACCTTCTTGGCATCTCTCTTCCTCCTTTCACTTCTGTCTTTTTATCTCATCCTTAAGCTTACTTATTATATTAACAGGAGTTGGATCAACTCCATTAAGATAGGCTAAGTATAAACTCACGAAGTCTCCAAAGTAAATCAAGCTGTAAAGGAGAGACGTCTCACCCTTTCCCCGACCTTCTACTTCCCTCCAACCGCCCACCTTATCGGAGATTAAATCCCTCGTCACAGAATACCTCAACGACGTTCTCCTGTTTTCTGAAGAGTGCCTTAAGGCGATCACCTTGAAGACCCCCTTAAACCTATCGGTAGTCCAACCCACTATTTCGTTATGATCGAGCTCGGGAAAGAGGCAAGCATAAGCAGGCTGTTTACTGTTCTCGTTTATTTGTGTCTTCCACCTATAAGCCGCTACACCTCCTATCCCCTCATCTCCATATATCACAGGCACGCTCCCGTAAAGCCACAAAGCTAGATCCTTAGCAGGGTTAGATGGTGAAGGGACCTCTGGAGAGAGCTCCTCGACCATCTCCCCAAGGATAGAAAGGGTTTCCTCAAGCTCCCTTTGAAAGCTAGCTATCCCNAANCTTTCCATGAAGACCAAAAGAGGAACGGAAAGATAGGCCAAAGCTGCCCTCGGCTGAAAGCCCGAGGGAAGCTTAAANTGGGGGATTCCCTTAGAAAGAGCCATCTCCTCAAGCTTTCCACCGCTGCTTAAAAGAAGAGCTTTAGAGCTCCTCTTTAAGCCCTCCTCACAGGAGTGTAAGGTCTCCTCAGTATCTCCAGAGTAGCTTATGCCTATTATTAAGGTATCCTCCCCAACCCAAGCGGGAAGCTCATACCCCCTTAGAACCTCAACGAAAAGACTGCTTCTCCTCTTTAGAAGAGCCTTTAATATATCTCCTCCAACAGCAGACCCTCCCATACCTATGATGAGAACGCTGCCAAATCTCATCATTGGTAGGTCAAAAACAAAGGCCCTATTCATAGCCTCGTCGAACTGTTTTGGAAAATCCAAAACCGACTTCATGCTACCCCCACGATCACAAACGCTTAAATCCAACGAATCCAAGTTTACCACACTCATCCTCCTCCCTTTAAACCCTAAAGGACGAACTTCTCCCCCAAATAGAGCTTTCTCGCCACTTTGCTTCTCGATATAGTCCCTGGCGTCCCCTCCACCAGGACCTTACCCTGATGGATCAGATAGGCTCTATCAGTTATAGACAGAGCTTCCCTGACATTGTGATCCGTGAGAAGTATGCCTATCCCCATCTCCTTGAGAGAAACTATCATCCTCTGAATATCATAAACCGTGATGGGATCTATACCGGAAAATGGCTCATCAAGAAGCAGAAAGAGAGGAGCCCCAACCATTGCCCTCGCTATCTCTACCTTTCTCCTCTCTCCTCCCGAAAGGGAAACTCCCTTCAAGTTAGCTATCTCCTCAAGGCCAAACTCCTCAAGAATCCTCCTAAGAAGCTTACCTCTCTTATTAAGTGGGACACCTATACCTTCCATCGCAAGTAGGAGGTTTTCCTTAACGGTTAACTCCCTGAACACCGATGGCTCTTGAGGAAGATAAGCTATGCCCGCTCTTGCTCTTTTATACATCGGCATACCGGTTATGTCAATATCATCTAGAAAAACTTTTCCTCTGTCGGGTTTAATCAGACCAACTATCATATAAAAAGTGGTGGTTTTACCCGCACCATTCGGCCCGAGTAAACCCACTATCTCCCCTTCTTTTACCGATATGGAAACTTCCTTAACTACCTCTCTCCCCCCATAAAGCTTAACTAAGGACTCTCCCCTTAAAACCGCCATCNCATCACCGCAATATCATTTTGGTCTCACCAACCGCCCTCATAACGCCAGTAGAAACCTCATATATTATCTCGTCAGCTCTAAGCTCGGTTCTATCCTTAGCTGCTATAGCATTTCCCCTTATCCTTATGATCCCTGAGGAAATATCATAGGAAGCTTCATCACCCTTGGCACTGAAAAGGCTCTTCCCTCTGACATGCTTAACCATTAATCCCCCAACAGCTTTAACGCTTTTAAGCTCCCCTTCTTTTCCAAAGTTCAGATTAGCCTTTAGGGCGCTTATACTTAAAGCCTTAGCCCTATCCTCATAGTCCGGAGAATCCACCTCAGCCTCGGAACCTTTTAAACTTATCTCCTTCGCCCTAAGGACAGAGTCCTTAAACTTAACGATCGGTGATTCAACAATCCTGTATAACCCGCCTTCGTAAGCCTCAAGCTTACCGCACTCAACCTTTAGGCCCTCCTTGGTAATGAGGGTTACGTTACCCTCAGCCACGATTAGTCTCTTATCGGAAAAGAACCTAACCTTCAAGGCGCTCAAGCTATTACCCTTCTCATCCTCCACGAAGACGTTGCCCTCAAGAGCGGCATCGTTTGTCTTAAAATCAACCCAACCTTTATCGGCCTTAGCCTTTTTCTCTCCCCAGAGTAGCTTAACGTTCCCAAAGGCTTCCATGGAATCCTTCTCAGGATAGTAAAGAACACGATCGGCGGATATCCTAATCTCCAAAGCCCAGGAAAGCGAGCANNAAAAAAATAATAGGGTGATTAAAGAGAGTAGAGCCCTCATTGAGCCGCCCTCCTCTCCCTTAAGGCGAGCCATCTAAGATAAGCATCGATGAAGGGGTCTATATCCCCATCTATAACCTCAAGGGCATTGGTAATCTCAAAGCCTGTCCTGTGATCCTTAACTAAAGTGTAGGGGTGAAAAACGTAAGACCTTATCTGACTTCCCCAAGCTATTTCCATCTTCTCACCCCTGAGCTTCTCTATCTCCTCCATTTTCTTTCTTCTTTCTAACTCGTAAAGCCTGCTCTTTAATATCCTTAAGGCGGTCATCCTGTTCTGGTATTGCGATCTCTCATTCTGGCAAGAAACGACTATCCCCGTAGGGATGTGGGTTATCCTGACAGCGCTATCGGTAGTATTAACGTACTGCCCACCCCTGCCGCTCGACCTGAAAGTCTCTATCTTAAGGTCCTCCTCTTTAATCTCTATCTCTACATCCTCAGAGACCTCAGGTATCACCTCAACAGAAGCGAAGGAGGTATGTCTCCTTCTTGAGGCATCAAAAGGTGAAATCCTCACCAGTCGGTGAACGCCACTCTCCCCCTTAAGAAGGCCGTAAGCGTATTCACCCTCCACCAATATGGTAACGCTCTTTATCCCAGCATCCTCGGCCTCCTGATATTCAAGCACCTTAACTCCAAACCCCTTATCTTCAGCCCATCTCATATACATCCTTAAGAGCATATAGGCCCAATCCTGAGATTCGGTTCCTCCCGCCCCTGGATGAATTGAAAGTATGGCGTTAGATCTATCGAACTCATCGGACAGAAAGACCCGCCTTTCCCAGAGGGCTATATTCCTATCGAGGTCCTCCAATCTATCCTTAAGCTCCAAGGCCAAAGACTCATCATACTCCTCATTTAAGAGTTCCACCAGAACCTTTATATCTTCGATCTTCTTCTCCGTCTCCTCTAAAGCACAAAGCGTCTTCTCAAGCTCCTTAAGTCTCTTCGTTACCCTCTGGGCCTCCTCGACGTCCCTCCAGAAGTCTGGAGATGACAGCTTACCTTCTAGTGAACCCTTCTCCTCTCTTATGGCTGGGAGGTCAAAAACAGCTCTGGAGGCGTCCCCATCGCCCCAAAAGTTCCTCCCACCGCAGGATCAACTCATCGAGCTTCAACACGCTTATCAAACCTCCTTTTTCCTATATTGCATAACTACCACCTTAGTCTCCTTCGGGAGGAGGTAAGGATCAAGCTCAATCCAATTTTTATTCAGGAACTCCACGTTCTTCAAACCCGCCAAAAAGCTCTCAACCCCATCTATAGGAAAATTCAAGGCTGGCGTCTTAAAGTGCATAGGAATAACTATCTTGGGATTAAGCTCCGAAACTATCTTGCGAGCATCAACCCCATCTACAGTGTAAAATCCCCCCACGGGGAATGAAGAGAACATCAACTCTGCCAAACTTAGAAAGCTGAACAGGTGTGGGAACGTGCCCCACATCCCCAAGGTGAACCAGTCTCAACCCATCGCTATCTATCATGAATGCAATGGTCTTACCCCTTTCCCTTCCCCCTGCCTTATCGTGAAAGAGCTCAATTCCAGAAATAGTAACTCCCTTAACGTTTCTCAGCTCAGGAGTAGTTATCACAAAGGGGCTCCCTTTAACCCCTTCAACGTAGTTATGGTCAAAGTGATCGTGGCTAACTAAGACTATGTCTACCTCATCGGAAATGGGAACGTATCCAAGGGATGGGTCATAGGGATCAATCATGATCCTAATCCTATCCTTATTTTCTATCAAAAAGCAGGCATGTCCAAGCCATTCTATCCTCAAGATATCACCCCCATCAGGAGAAAAACTCTTTAAGGCTTGGGATCGAATTTCGAGGCTGATGGGAGTCTTCCCTCGTAGCCCAAGGCGTCATCGGAAACCTAATCGTCATCGGAACCCTTAAGAAGGGCTGATCCACTATCAATTCNCCCTGTAATAAGGTGGAAGCCTTTTCCCTCTGAGCCCCAATGAGATGAGCATATTCATCTTTTTTAAGTCTCTGCCACTTTCTGATGTCCAACCACCACGGTTGAGGCTTGGGTTATTACTCTATAATCGACCTCCGATGCAGTCTGCTCAGCCCCTATCATTATTATCTTAAATGACCTACCGCGCTCGGCTATATCCCTGAATATGGCTCCCAACGGTCCTCCACCCATCCTCGGAGCATACTTATTAAGCTCATCAAGAAATATAAAAACCGGCTCCGGCCTTAAAGCGCTCTCCTTGGAGTGAAGGACCTCCTTAAGAACCGCTCCAACAACGAAGGTCTGAGCCCTATATCTCAGCTTAGCTATATCTATAACAGTAATCATTCCGCAACCATCCTCGCTATTATCCCAATTTAATCTATACTCTGGAGGTTTGTATTCATTAAGCACTCCAAAGCAAGAAAGATCCAACCTCTTCCATACCCTGTCTATATCGAGCTTGCGAGCGGCTCTCAACCTCCTTGCCATAGCCTTTATCGTCTTATCCTCAAGCTCCTCCTCCGCAGACAACCTCGCCCTGAACTCCTCATCCCTCAGTAGGGAAATTAAAATCCTCAAAGGTTGGAGGGATACCCTTCTCCCTCAAAAGGTCAGAGGGTTCCCTGCCNGAGACCATAAGGTAAAGTCTAATTTTGTCATCATCCCTTAAGGATTCCATGTCAAAATCATATCTGCCCTCGTCCCTTAACCTCGGGAGCTCCTCTTCTGCTTCATCGAGGAGACTCTTGTAATTATTCCAAAGCGTATCAGATAGGGCCGAAACAGCAAGCTGAATATTAACGTTCTTCGAGAGTTCCTCAGGATCAAACATTAGCTCAAGGAGATCCAACCTTATTATATCAAGTATATCCCACCCAAAGATCTTAACACCGTACGTTCTATAATAGACATCAGGTTTTTTCTCATCCCCCCTTCATCGAAGGTACATAATAGGATACCTTCTCGAAGGGCTTAGCTTCAAGCCCCATCTTCTCGAACATACTCTTCCATTCTTTCACTCTTTCGGTTTTCTCGTTATTCTTCCACTCGGTATTCCACTCGTCCAGAAAGAGTAGCCCCTCGCCCTTAACGTTGAAGATGATGGCCCTTGAATTAGCAAGGCTCCTTAGGCTCGCATCCTCACGCGATAGCTTCTTTCCCGTCTCAAGCAAGGAATAAAGCAAGAAGGTAGCGTAAGAGGTCTTAGCAGCGACCCCCGAAACACCAGATATGTTTATGTGAGCACCATTATCCCCGAGGATGTAAGCTAAGTCGAGATAGGCCACACCACCATTAAGAAGGATCCCAACAGGCAGGGCCCTCTTCTTCTCCTTTAAGGGACCAAACCCATAGACCTCATCTGTCTCATTCTCCTCCACCAAATAAACCGGAGTCCCAACGGGTGGAGGAACTGAAATGAAAGGCTCCAATCTAGTTACGATGACCTTAGCAAGGTATATAGGGAGAGCGAAGCTCTTATTCGACGTAACCAGAGCCTCCTCAAACCCACGCATACCTTCACGGTCCCAGCAAGTTTCTATCTCAACAACAACACCATAAGCTTTTATCTCCTTAAACCTCTCATAATTGAAAGAGAGCTTAACCATATCATCTATCTGGATCATCCTGCGGGGAAGACGAGACTCTTCCTCGATCTCAACCCTCACCCAGAACTCATAGGGAGTAACCGGTTTAAGACCGCTCACATTACCTATCCTCATTTCACACTCCTCCTTTGAGAAAAGCATTCAAACAATCGGTAGGCAAAAAGAAAGAAGAAAGCCATTTTTCCAAGGAAAAGACGATAGGAAGGTTCTCGGGAGTTCTCGGAAGATCGCATCCTTTAATAGTCATCGATGAGGCAAACCCCGCAACCATGTCAAAGGCCATGGATATCTCTTTCTTTAATCTATCCCTTTCCTCATCGGATTCGAAGTCCACCCTCTTAACCAGAGTCTCTAAGCGAACCACTCCCATCATAGGGCTACCGAAGGGATCAGGATCCATAATCCTAAGATAGCACATAACCCTCAAAATATCCTCTTTCTCTCTAACGTAAGCTACATAAAAAGGAGTTCTAGCTCCCTTAGGCAGCTTAATCACAAGGGAGAGCAAATCCTCAGGCAAGTGCTCCCTCAAAACCCTCTTGACTAATCCGATAGGTCCGTGAAGATGGCCCGCAAAAGATGGAAACCCAGGATGCATGGTCCCATCCTTAAGAATGAAAGCCTCACCCTTCAGGAAGAGCTTCTTAAGGTATTCCCCTTCCTCAGCCAAGAGAAGATTATCAACAGTCTTCGAAATGCTATCCTCTCCCCCAGACTCAAGTTCCACTATATCAAACTTAAAACCCATAGGAGATGGGAAATAAGCTTCTATATCCTTAAGCTTAGGCATCCTAAAGGTAGGCAAAACCAGCACTCTGCGTATCTGAGGATTAAGGCAAGGGATCACACCTTTCTCACTCCAAAGCATATGGCCAACCACTATCTCCGCTATGCACCCTGCAGCGGAGCCATACTCATCACAGAGCCTTCTATGTATCCTCCTAACACCATCCATTAGGATTACTCTCTCGGGTTTAGCCCACGCCTCTAGACTCCCTTACCCAGCTCTCCCAATAAGAAGGATCTAAGCTAACCTCATGAAATCTGTCATCATCCACAAGTCGAGACTCCTTCTCTATCCTACCATGATAGAAACGAGGATCCTCGGGGTCATGCCAATGATCGAGGTAAAAACCATACTCTCTAAATATCTGAGGGATGCTCACACCCAAGACGCTCTACCCCCCTCAACCTTTAGCTTGACGGGGAAGTAATCGGCAAAGAGTGGATCATGGGTTATTATGCCGATGAGCTTCCCCTTCCCCTCAAGTCCAAGAAGCTCATGAGCGACTATTCCCAGGTTCTCCCTGTCAAGGGGTGAAAAACCCTCATCTATGAAAAAGGCCTCAAGCCCACCCGCCAAGACCTCAGCTATCCCTAAAGCTAAAGCGAAGGATATAAGAACCTTTTCCCCTCCTGAGAGCTCCTTTATATCTCTTTCCTCCTTAGCCAGATCATTATCAAGAACGCGAAGATCGAAGTCCACAGTAGCCTCTATCGAATATCTACTCCTACTCAGCTTAGGTAGATAATAATCATTGGCTATCCTCGCAGCATCCATGAGATACTGGGATAGCAGAAACTTAGGAAAGTTGCTATCGTAAAGGGTCTCGTTAAGCTTGCTAAGAAGTGATACCTCATCGCTTAGTTCCCTTATCTTCCTCTCCAAAATGGCGTGATTCTCTATCTTCTCATCCACAAATTTAAGTCTTTCTTTGCTTACCGAAAGTTCCTCACCTATACTTCTCTCAAATGCTCTAAGCCTTTCCAACTCCTTCTCCTTTAACTCTATCTGCCTATTAACCTCATCAAGACTTAAACCGATACCCTCCCTAAGCTCCATTTCGCTAATCTTGTCTCTCCTTAACTTGACCTCCTCCTCCAATCTTCCAAGCTCCAAGCTTATCCTCTCCCTTTCCCTAATCTTGCTTTTTCTTGATTCCTCCAGGCGGCTAAGGCTCTGCTTGAGTTCACTAACCTTCTCCCTTATATTTTTAACTTTAGTATCCTGCTCAGATAATGCCCTATCAATCTCCTCCTCTTTGAGGCCAAAAAGCTCAAGGAGCTCAGATATCTTCTTCTCCTTCTCCTTTATGCTCCTCTCCTTATCCTCTATCTCAGAAAGGAGCTCATCCCTTTGTCGCTCTTTTTCCTCCCTTTCTTTATCCTTAGAGGAAATAAGACCGCGCTTTTTCTCAAGCTCCTTCCGAATACGATCCCTAGCCTCCCTGAGACTGGAAAGCTCAGCCAAGCTAGATTCAATAGCGCCATGGTTTACCTTTACAACTATGGAACCACAAATGGGACAAACATCTCCAACCTTAAGCCTCTTTTTAAGCTCAACCACCATATATCCGGTCCTCTTCCTCTCATAATCGTTTTCAACCTCTTCCAATTCCCTTTCCAGAGATTCATACTCCTTCCTAAGTTTAGCTACTTCACTCCCAATCCTATCTATATCTACCTTAAAATGATTAACCTTCTCGCGCTTAGCCTTAATATCCTTCTCCAAAGATCTTATCTCTGCCCTAAGGGGAGAGACCTCCAATGAGATGCTTCTAAATCTGTTAAGCAGCTTTTCTTCCCTAATGAGCACCTCTTCCGCGACTTTAAGGTCCGACTCTAAACCCCTAATCTTCGCCCCATCCTCCTTCAAAGCCTCATCTAACTCATGGAGCTCCCTAAAAAGCTCAGCTTTTCTTGACTCAGCCTTATTTAATAGCTCCTTCTCCAATGCGAGATCCCGAAGCAGTCGCTCCCTCTCCCTATCCCTTCTAAGCTCCTCACTAAGGGAATTTATCCTTTCAACGATCTTTGAGAGCTCAATTTCCAAGTCACTTATCTTTCGCACTAGGGATTCTTTTTCCTTACGAAGGCCCTCTAGATCGATCGCTCCAATTTGAGCCTTCAGGGCGTTAAGATTCCCCTCCATCTCCCTAAGGTCAAACTTAACAAGCTCAGCTATACGATATACCTTTTCTCCTCCCAAGAGATCCTTAAGCACCCTCATCCTCTCAGTTGAGGAAAGCTCAAGAAAAGATGTTATTTTCCCCTGAGGGAGCAGAACTGTGGTCTTAAAGGTATCGTCGGTGAACCCCAAGATCTTGCTTATCCTCTTTGAAACCTCACTATTACCCTGTACTTTCTCTCCATCATCGAGACACTCCAAATAAGCCGCTCCGGTATCCTTACTCCTAAGTATCTCCCTCTTTACTCTCCACCTTTTACCCTGGTGAGAAAACTCAAGCTCCACTAAGGCCCTGCCAATCGAAGATGCCTTATTGACCACTTCCTCACGCTTATACTTCCCACCATGCCTAAGCGTTTTACCAAAAAGAGCGAAGTAAATCGCCTCAAGCAAGCTACTCTTCCCGGAGCCGTTAGGACCCTGAATAACGAAGAGCTCCTTATCTTCGAAGGATATATTTACATTACTCAAACCTATAAAGTTTTCAATCCTTATCCTGATGGGTCTCATCCTCTTTCTCCACCTTCTCAAGATAGCTTTTGAACTTCTCCACTAAAACCTCGTTATTTATGCCGCGAACCTTAAGGTATTCTTTAAACATCTCAACTAATCCCTTACCTCTACTGATTATAGGGAGGGACTCCTCAACCTCATCTTTCCTTATCTCTACCTTAACTATCCTCTCATCTAAAGATAAAATCTCACTTCTACAACGAACCGGAGAATAAATCGTCCCCTTAGAGAGTTTCAGGATAACCCTTACATAGCAATCCTCGTTATCCAAGCCAGNCAAGAGCTCCTTCAAGCGATCCAGATCGAACTCATCCAGCAAGAAAGTCTTTAGCTTCTTAGAAGATTTAAGCCGTATCGGCTTAACCTTAGGCCCCTCTCCCTCGGATAACTCGACCCAAAGGGCTCCCACATCGTTATCCTCCTCGCCAAAACCAAGCCTGATTAAGCTTCCACAATACCAGGATTGAGCTGAGGCACCTTGAACCCGGCGCTGGGAGTGAATATGCCCCAAGGCTACATAATCGAAAAGCTCACTACTTAAGAAGTCTTTAGGAACAAAGAGCTCAGAGGTAATGGTGTAATCGTTCTGGTAGGGCACACCATCCACAGCGAAATGCCCCAGGAGGACGTTCCATCTATCGTTTTTGGTTAATTTCTTAAGCTCATTCTTATAACTTACAAGGCTCTCTCTTGCTTTATCCTGCAGCTCTTCCAAGTTATAAATCTTAAGCATATTCCTTATGGAAAAGTAGGGAAAGCAGAAAATCCGAAGCCCCTCTATATCCTCAATTGGCTTATCATCGTCACTAGAGGACAATTTAGATATCATGCGAATGCCGATGTGAGAAGAGAAGGGATCATAAGTTGAAAGCCCCTTCCAATCGTGGTTACCTAAAACTAAAACAACTGGTGCTATTTTAGAGAACTCTATAACCAAAGATAGGACTTTCTTAGCGTCGCTTTCGGATGGTGCGGTGGGATAGTTGAACACATCCCCACCAACAAGAATGCAATCTGGCTTGTTCAAATAGGCATNGTCAAGAAGCTCCTTTAAAGCAGATTCTATTTCGGGATTCCTATCTATCGAACGGGAAGAGTCTCGCCACGACTTAGCTCCCCAGTGCCAATCCGCCGTATGAAGCAGCTTCACCCTTCCTCGCAACTTAATACACCCCCAGTGGGATTATAGCACAAACTTACCTTTAAGCTCTTCCCCTTAACCTGAAATCCTCAAAGGGGAGGTCAGCATCCTCAAGAACGACGATCTTCCTTCCATAGCTTCGCTCCCAATCCTCCTTAACTTTCTCCAAGGGTTCCTTCATCTTCGGGCTCACAATTATCTCTATGATCTCAAAGGAATTAGATGCGATAAATTTCTTAAACCTCCTTTTGATATCCATCATCAATGTCTCCTCGCTTAAAACCCAACCCTTCCCACGACAGTAAGGGCAGGTCATCCCCAACCTATCCACTAAATCGGGGCCCTCTCGCTCCCGCGTGAGCTCAAGCAAACCTAAGGGGCTAAAGGAGTGAACCTCTACCTCCCTCCTATCTTTCTCAAGCTCTGAGTAAAGCTCCTTAAGGACCAGCTCCTTGTTCCTTTCGCTTTTCATATCGATAAAGTCTATTATAACTATGCCACCTATCCCTCTTAATCTTAACTGCCTCCCTATTTCTCGCGCGGCCTCGAGGTTCGTTCTAAGAGCCGTCCTCTCAAAGCTCCCTTCCCCAACGAAGCTCGAGGTATTAACATCTATGACGGTTAAGGCTTCCGTCCTATCTATAACTATCTCCCCACCGCAGAGAAGGCTAACCTTTCTCGATAGAAGCTGTCTAAGTTCATCCTCAACCCCATAGGCCTCAAAGAGAGATACGCCAGGCACATTATGATAAAGGAGCTTAATTCTAGATAGGTCTTCTCCCCACCTACTTAAGACCTCCTCAACCTCTTTCAAGACCTCTTTACTGTCGGAACATATCTCCTTAACTTCAGGAGAAAACCAATCCCTTAAAACCCTCCTGACCAGTGAAGGTTCAGAATAAAGAAGAGAGGGGGTGGGAACGGAATTAAAGTTCTCCAGGATGCTAGCCCATAGGGATAAAAGTTCTCCCAGCTCCTCTAATATTCCATCATCTGTGGCATACTTAGCAGCAGTCCTAACCACAGCTCCAAACCCCTCAGGCAGAGAGCCACTTATTAGCTCCTTCAATCTCTTTCTCTCTGATGGCCTATCTATCCTCCTTGAGATCCCAACCCTATCAGAGCCCGGAAGAAGAAGGATGTAACGTCCCGGAAGCCCCACCTTCATAGTCAACCTCGGTCCCTTTAAATACCTTTCCTTCTCGAGAAACCTGCACTATAATCTCCTCTCCTACACCTATGCTCCTATTCACATCCTTAAGTGGGAGAAAACCGTTCTTCCCTAAGCCTATATCCACGAAAGCAGCTCCCATGCCGTGAAGTATTCTCTCAACCCTTCCTTTGTATATATCTCCAACTATATCCTTAACATGCGGCCTTTCTATAAAATATTCTATTAGGAAACCATCCTCAAGAAGAGCTATCCTGGTTTCCTCATCCACGCTTATCAATATACTTATCAAGATCCTCAACCTCCCCAAAGGGGTTTAATATCTTTCCATCTTCAAAACGCCATATCCCCAGTCTCCTGATCAAAAAGATATCCTGCCACGAAAGCCCCGAAGAGAAAAGAAGCTTAACTATCCCTGAAGCTCCCGGCGTAAAGAAAAAGGAAAAGCCTATAAACCTTCGGATAAAGCTTAATAATCTTGTATAAAGCACCTTTAACCCCGTCCAGCTTCAGTTCACACTCGCTTGAAAGAAAGACATCGTAAATTGAAAAGTTCACGAACTTCACTATATCGAAATCGGGAGAGCTCTCACACCTTAAAAACCAAAGCTCCGGAGGAAGCTCCTCATTCAGCTTATGTACTACATCCAAGGGCACCCTAACCTCAGTTAGCTCCAGATCAACGTATTCCCGTAACCCCTCAACACCCACAGGTAAAGGAGGGCCCAAGCTTATCTTCATCTGAGGCGAGAAGCCACCGCTATAGCCGATCGGTATGGAAGCCCTTCTTAAAGCCCGCTTTAGGGCATTTAGCCAATCAAGATGAGATATAAATCTAAAGGAACCAAGCTTTCTATACTCGAGACGCAATCTCATTCCTAACACTGTATTTTTGACAGACCCCACATCTCAAACAAGAATCCCAACGACAATCACCCGACGCTCTACCTAAAAGCGCACTCCTATGTTCCAATATAAGGAAATCCTTATCTACTCCTGAATCTAAGAAATCCCAAGGAAGCTTTTCATCGTAGGATATCTTCCTCTGAGCATAGTAATAAGGATCAATTCCCTCCTCGGAGAATGCGGAAATCCAAGTCCTCATGTTAAGCTGCTCATCCCATCCATCAAATCTGGCTCCCTTTCTCCAAGCTCTCTCTATAACCGAAGCCAAATTATGATCNCCCCGAGCGAAAACCGCCTCTAAAAAGCTCAGGTCCACATCATGATAGTGAACCTCAATATCCTTACCTTTAAGCGAGGACTTTATGAACCTCATCCTCTCCCTGAGAACATCCTGAGGAAGCTGCCCCTCCCACTGAAAAGGGGTATGAGCCTTGGGAACGAAGGAAGCTAAGCTCACAGATAGGGAAAACCTCCTATTAAACCTCTTACCTAAGCGGTGTATACCCTTGACGAGGGATACCAAACCTGATATATCCTCATCACCCTCCGTTGGCAAGCCAACCATAAAGTAAAGCTTAACCCTGTTCCATCCCCTCTTAGCGAGCTCCTCTACGGTCTTAAAGATATCATCGTCGGTTATGTTCTTATTTATGACATCCCTGAGCCTCTGAGTGCCAGCCTCCGGAGCGAAGGTGAGGGTTGTTTTCCTTCCATCGCTCATAATCTCCTCGGCCAAGTCAATTGAAAATGTATCCATTCTTAAGGATGGTAAGGACAGGGATAATCTTAAACCGAGCCTTTGAAACTCCGACCTCAAGCTAATCAAAGCCTCTTTAATCATGGAATAGTCACAGGAAGCTAATGAAGTAAGGGATAGCTCCTCATATCCGGTGGATAAAACCAAGTTCTTAGCGATCTCAACCACCTTATCTAAGCTCCTCTCCCTAACGGGCCTGTAGACCATTCCTGCTTGACAAAACCTACAGCCTCGGGTGCAACCCCTGAAAACCTCGACGGAAACCCTATCATGAACTATCTCAGTCCATGGAACTAAATCAACCTTAGGGTAAAAACCCTCATCTAGGCTTGGGATAATGCTCCTTCGTACTAGCTTACTCCTCCCATGAGCGAGAGGAACCCATAACCATGGAAAGTGATCTCCAGCNTCAGCTAAGAAATCTCTCCTTTTACCCCCAGCTCTTCTCCAATCNCTATAAGCCCTCAACAGCTCAAGAAAAGCTTCCTCTCCATCACCGAGAAGAAAGCAATCGAAGAAGGGGGCATAAACTTGAGCAGTGAAAGCTCCCGGTCCTCCACCTATCACTATAGGATGATCATCATCCCTATCCTCAGCTCTTATCGGTATCCCTCCGAGATCAAGCAGGGTCAATATGTTAGTTGCATTCATCTCATATTGTAAGGTTACACCGAGGAAGTCGAAATCTTTAAGGGGGGTGCTGCTCTCTAGAGACCTCAAAAACTCACCCCTACTTCTAAGAAGCATCTCCGCATCTATCCAGGGAGTGAAAGCCCTCTCTGCAGATAGCCACTCAAAGCCGTTTAATAGCCAATAAAGTATCTTATAGCCTAAATAAGACATTCCTATCTCATAGGTGTCAGGATAGGCGAGGCAAACCCTCACCTCCGATCTTTTCCACTCCTTAGCAGGGATATTCCACTCTCTCCCTATATATCTTGAAGGGCGTGAAACCAAAGATAACCAGTCTCTCATGACTCTCTTAAAAATCTATGCCTATACACGCTCAGCACCATACCTAAGGAGGCCATAAAGGATAGGGAGACACTACCACCATAACTGAAAAAGGGTAGAGGAAGACCCTTAACGGGTATTAAGCCTAACGTCATCGCAACGTTCACAAATATATGAAGGAAAAATATGGAAAGAACCCCAGAAACTAGGTAAAACCCCTCCTTATCCTTAGAAAGGAGAGCGATATGATACATTCTCCATAAAAGCAGGGAATAAAGCAGAAGAAGAAGGGAAGTGCCTAAGAAACCGAACTCCTCTCCCCAAACGCAAAAAACGAAATCAGTATGGTGCTCAGGCAGAAATCTGAGTCTATGCTGAAGTCCCCTTAAAAAGCCAGCTCCAAAGATTCCCCCTGCCCCTAAGGATATCTTCGCTTGAAGGAGATTATAACCAGCTCCCAAAGGGTCATACTCCGGGTCAAGAAAGACTAAAAAGCCTCCTTTTCTGATAATCCTTTAGGAACTCCCAGAAGATAGGGATAGAACCCAAAGAAGCAAGAAGGGATAAAAAGAAATGCCTAAGGTGAGAAACTGATAGAAATAGATAAAGGAAAAATATAAATAAGATTACGGCAGATGTCCCTAAATCGGGTTGCTTAGCTATGACCAAAGCAGGTATAAGCGAGTATAGTGATAGCTCAAGAACATCCTTCCACCCATCGATGGAGCCTTTAACTGAAAGGAGCCTAGAGTAAAGCAGTATTAAAGCGGGCTTCATGAATTCAGAGGGCTGAAAGGAAATCCCAAAGAGCGTAATCCATCTCTTTGCTCCTCCCGCCCCTCTCTCCAAAAACGAGCGTAAAAAGAAGCAAAAGCAAAACGAAAGCATAGATAAACTTGCTACCCTTAACCAATCGATGGTAGTCGTAGAAGGAGAGGGAAAAGCAAAAAATCAAACCCATGACGTTCCATATAAGCTGCCTATAAAAGTAAACCTCCTTTTCCCCTTGGGTAGCGCTATATAAATTCAACATCCCAAGAAGCAACAGTAATAGCACGAGTCCAACCAAAAATTGGTCCAATCCTCTTAACCTCAAGCGACTATCTCTCCCAATCCCTCGACGCAGGTCTTCCTATAACAGGAACGCTAATGAACAGGAAAGTTTCTCCGTTCTCCCTCTTAACCTTCATCTGAACCCTATCCTTATCATAGTTCACATAATCCTTAAGCACCATCAATATCCTATCCATCATCTCAAGCATATCATCCTTCGTCAGCTCCATCCTATCATGCTTAAGCATTATCTCCAGCCTGCTTTTCGCTATCTGAGAAGACGACTCTTTTTTCTTAAATAGCTTAAACAGAGAAAGCAACTTTATCACCTTCCACCGAAAAGTTGCCTAAGCTTACTCCAAAATCCTGTGTTCTTTCTGGGAGAAAGCTCTATAATAGGCACATCCTCTCCCTGAAGCCTCGCAACGATATTCTTAAAGGCCCTTGAGGCATCACTATCATCCCTGAATATAACCGGCTCTCCTTTATTTGTGGCGACTATAACCTCCTCATCGTCAGGGATTATGCCCAACAAAGGAACCGACTAGTATGTCGAGAACATCTCTGACGCTAAGCATTATCCCCCTTTTCCACCACTATCTAACCTTATCCTGTTAATTATAAGCTGGGGAACCCCNTTCCCCACTCGCCTCAAGCAACCCTATTATCCTATCGGCATCCCTTACTGCGGAAACCTCGGGAGTGGTAACCACTATTGCCTTATCAGCCCCTATAGCTGCGTTTCTAAACCCCGTCTCTATACCAGCAGGACTATCTATCAGCACATAGTCGAATATCTTCCTCAACTTAGAGCAAACCTCTAACATCTGCTCGGAGGTTATAGCTTCTTTGGTCCTCGTCTGAGCAGCCGGAAGGAGAAATAGGTTCTCCAACCTCTTATCCCTCACGAGAGCCTGCTCTAGCCTACAGCTTCCCTCCACAACATCAACGATGTTAAAGACTATCCTATTTTCAAGACCTAAAACCACATCGAGGTTTCTTAAACCTATATCAGCATCAACCGTAACAACCTTCGCCCCCCGAACGAGCCAAACCAACACCGAGATTAGCTGTAACCGTAGTCTTACCAACCCCTCCTTTCCCGGAGGTTATAACGTATACTTCTCCCATAAGATCACCCTCCTCGAATCGGATGAAAATCCACCTTATCCCTTGAAAAGGTCACCATGAAGGGTCTATCTCCTGAAAGGCTCGAAGGCAAAGATACAACCTTGTTCTTGATCACAAGGATAGATGGAGATAACTTAAGGGCTACAACAAAAACCTCATCTCCAGAGTTTATTCCAACGTAGGCACTTCCCCTCAGAGCACCAAAAACGGCAAGATTTCCCCCAACGTAAACCTCAGCTCCAGGATTGACATCCCCTATGATCACAAGATCCCCCTCATGCTCTAAGGAGACCCCAGACCTAAGGGTTCCAAAGTGAAAGAGAGAGTTTCTAGAGGGCACCTGAGGTAAAACCTGGGGGAGAAAATCCCTAACCACCGCCCTCGTCGATGGATCAAAGGCCTCCACCCCTATAAGCTTTAGAAAGGGCTTTCTGGAAAGCAATTCATCTACAAGCTTATAATCCTCTCTAGTAAGCTTTCTCCTTCCCAAATCTATAAAGATCTTGCCCTCATTGAAAAANGNCGACCCTAGCTTTTNCCNAAGCTCATCTATAACTTTTTCCCAGGAAGCCTCCTCATCTATAACTACCCTTATTCCTCCCTTCCATCCCCTTAACGCTTTACCGCTTCCATAACCATACCTCCTGAAGAAGAAGTCCAAAATCTTTTTTAGTCTATGGGAACGGCTACTCCTCCACCCATTCCCCCCTCTTCAACCAAAACTACTATTGTCACCTTAGGATCATCGTAGGGGGCAAACCCCATAAACCAAGCGTGTTCCTTACCCCTTGGGTTTTGAGCACTTCCAGTCTTGCCTGCAGCCTTAAACTCGCCAGATAGTGCGCGAGCTGTTCCATCAGAGACCGCAAGCCGCATCCCCTTCCTAACTTCATCTATTACAGATTTTGGCAAGGAGAGCTCCCAATAAACTTCAGGGTTAAACCTCTCTATGATGTTTCCATCCTCATCCTGCAAAAGTTGGGCCACCTTAGGTCTATAAAAGGTCCCACCATTAGCGATAGCTGAAACCAAAGAAGCGAGCTGAATCGGTGTAACAAGGAGATAACTTTGGCCTATAGAAAAGTTTATTGTGTCCCCAGGATACCAGGGCTCACCTATCTTCTTCTTCTTCCACTCCGCCGTTGGTATGAACCCCTCTGCCTCGGAATCTAAATCCACACCTGTTTTAATACCTAATCCACATCTCTTAGCATAGCTTGATATCTTACCCACTCCCAACTCCCTACCTACAGTATAAAAGTATATATTACAAGATTGAGCTATCGCTTGATAAAGGTCAACCACCCCATGCCCCCCTTCTCTCCAACACTTGAACTCCCTATTACCAACCGTTAGGGAACCGGTGCACAAAACTCTCCTTGAAGGAGAAACTACCCCCTCAGAGAGCGCACCTAAAGCAACAACTACCTTAAATA
>Ga0065718_1005096_pt1 | contig 28793 bp, 25 predicted proteins | sample GBSCel77sediment_2_FD_59105 | JGI IMG/M metagenome (GOLD analysis project Ga0065718, IMG submission 59105) | Hot spring sediment microbial communities from Great Boiling Spring, Nevada - cellulolytic enrichment CS 77C v3 (version 3) | ecosystem: Environmental > Aquatic > Thermal springs > Hot...
TTTGTTTGCTATTATCATCAAAACATTCTTTTGCATTTTTTCACCCTCATATTTTTCTATACAACAAGCTGTTAAAACAACCAATAAAAGGAATAAAAAAAGTCCTCATATATTTTATTTATGTTTCAAAATTTAAACTTTTTTTAAAAAAATATAAACAAATTAAAATCTTAAGATAATTTCGCATGGTGTTATTTAAATGATTTTGAATTTGGGATGTGGAGATGAAAAGTTTGGAGATGTGAGGGTAGACATTTACAAAACCAAAGCAACAACTCATGTAATGGATATAGAAAAAGGTTTGCCTAAGGAATGGAGTAACAAATTTGACATTGTATATTCAAAAAACCTTTTTGAACACTTAAGAAACCCTGGATTTGTTTTAGAAGAGATGAAGCGAGTATGTAAACCAGGTGGAAGAATCATTCTTATTACGGATAATGCAGGCTTTTGGGAATTTCATGTCTTTGGAACTCATGTAAAACCAAAAATCAATCTTAAAAGATTGGATTTCTATAAAGGGAGAGGATCCTTAGATACACACTTTTCTCTTTTTACAAAAGAACATTTGGTTAATCATTTTAAAAGTGTTGGTTTAAAGATAGAAAAAATAAGTTATCTAGCTTTTCCTAAGGATGAAAAACTTGGAAAATTTCGCCCATTTTTAGATTTATTTTGTAAACTTTTCAATGCTTCTAAAATTTTTGGGAATTTAGCCTATCCAAGAATTATGATAATTGGAAAAAAGATGAGAAATGAAAACAGTAATATTTCATGATTTTTTTATAGATATAGGAGGCGGTGGGAAAGTAGTTAATATTTTAAGTAAATATCTTAAAGCACCGATTGTTACCTGCTTTTATGATAAGTCAAATCTTTCAACCATTCAAAATACAAAAATATTTCATGATAATTCTTTTTTTAATAAATTAAAATCAATCAGAGAATTGAAATTAATAAGAACAATTTACTTTTTTAATCATAAACTAAAAAAATTAAAAAATTTTTTTAATGAAAATTTCGATTCTGCTATTTTTTCAGGTTTTTACTCTATCTATTTTGCAAGATTCTTGGAAATTTATAAAATTTATTATATTCAAGCCGAACCATTAAGCTACATTTTTGAAAGAGAGAATTATAAATCTTTAATAACTTATAAATATATTTATGAACTTTTTCTTAAAAAGTTAGAAAGAGATTCTATATTTTCTTTCGATAAAACAATTGCAAATTCCAATTACATAAAGAAAGTTTATGAAGAAGAATTTGGAATAAAAGTAAATAAGATAATTTATCCTCCTGTAGATACATCAAAATTTTATTATAGGGAGCCAGAAGATTATTTTTTGCTGGTTAGTAGGCTATATCCTTACAAAAGGGTTGATGTAGTTGCTAAAGTTTTTACAAAAATTCCATCAAAAAAATTAGTGATAGTTGGTTCCGGTCCTTTAGCTTCTTATATTAGAAGGTTGTCACAAAGATACAAAAACATAAAGTATCTTGGAAAAGTTTCTGAAAAAAAGCTAATAGAACTTTATGCTAGATGTAATGCGGTTATATATATTTCTGAAAAAGAACCGTTCGGTTTAGTACCATTGGAAGCAAACTCTGCAGGAAAACCAGCAATTGTTGCAAATGAAGGAGGTTTAACAGAAGGTATAATTCCATTTAAGACAGGATTGATTTTAGATCCACCCTATGAATCAAATTTAAAAGAAGTGATAGAGAATTTTGATAAATATCATTTTAGTAAAATAGATTGTATTAAGAATGCTAAAAGATTTGACAAAAAAGTGTTTTTGAAAAATTTTTTAAGAGAACTGAAGAATTAGATAACTTTTTCTACTATATTTTTCACAATGAAAAAAGAAAATTTGAAATTTAAATCTTAAAAAGATTTTAATATTGTTTTAATTGCGGCCGCGATGGTGTAACGGCTTAGCACAAGGGCCTGTGGATTTTTGAGTTTGCAATATTTCAAAAATTCGAAAAAATGCAGAAAGCCCTTAGTTCGGGTTCGAATCCCGATCGCGGCCTGTTTTAAATTTCATTTAAAAAATTTTCATTTTTCACAAATTCTTCCTGTTTGTAAATAAAATATTAATAAATCAAGTTCTGCCAAATTTATTTCTTTTTTAACAATTGTTGAAAGCCTTTTTGCAATTTCTTTTAACTTTTCCTCAATTTCAAGATAATTCTTTTTTGTTAAAGGTTTTTGTTTTTCTATAATTTTATTTTTTATTAAAAATCTTATTACATGCCTATCAAGAATTGCAAAATTTTTATATCCCATATTTCTTAAAAAATGAGAAGCTTCCTTATATCCAATCCCTTTAATATTTTTTACAAACCACTCTCTATTGCATTTTTCAATATTTTTATCAATCTCATCGATAAAATTTCTTGCTTGTATTATATATTCAGCCCTTTTATTATAAAACCTTAACCCATAAGATTTCAAAGCTTCTTTAAGCTCTTTTTTAGAAATTGTTAAAAATTTTTTTCCAATCTTTTCCCAAACATCTTTCGTTTTTTCCAATCTATTATTTGCAACAAGAATGCAGAAACATAATTCAATAAACTTTTCTTCTTTTTTCAAATTTCTATTATTTTCAAATTCCTTTAATTTTTCTTCTATTCTATCTTTAATTTTTTCATACTCTTTAGCAAGCTTTTTTAAAAAAATCATTCTAAGTACCATACCGAAAAGTATTTAAATAGTAAAGCATTTTAATATAATTGCATATTTATAAAATGTTCTGAGTCTTAAAAGACGATGAGAAAGAAGCTCTTCGGAGCTTCGAAAATGAAGGTCTAAAATAATATTTTAGATCTGATGTAATCCTATTGTGAGTTGAAAATTTAAACAGGGACGTTAAAAATTAATGAACCCGCCGGTTCCGGTTGATCCTGCCGGAGACCACTGCTATCGGAGTCCGACTAAGCCATGCGAGGCGTTTGCTTTGTTTGGTGTTCGCAAGAGCACTAAACAAAGCAAGCCGTACTGCTGAGTAACACGTAGCTAATCTACCCTAAGGTCAGGGATAACCTCGGGAAACTGAGAATAATCCCTGATAGGCGAGGATTGCTGGAATGCGTTCTCGCCGAAAGCTATGAATATTTCATAGCGCCTTAGGATGAGGCTGCGGCGGATTAGGTTGTTGTTTGGGTAAAAACCAAACAAGCCTATAATCCGTAGGGGTCTTGAGAGAGATAGCCCCCAGATGGATTCTGAGACATGAATCCAGGCTCTATGGAGCGCAGCAGGCGCGAAACCTTCGCAATGCCCGAAAGGGTGACGAGGGGACTCCGAGTGCTCTCTACTAATGTAGAGAGCTTTTGCCAAGTTTAAAAAGCTTGGCGAATAAGGGGTGGGCAAGACGGTTGCCAGCCGCCGCGGTAATAACCGCGCCCCGAGTGGTGGTCACGATTATTGGGCCTAAAGCATCCGTAGCCGGCCTTGCAAGTCTTTTGTGAAATCCTCTTGTAAACAAGAGGGCTCGCTTAAGATACTGCAAGGCTAGGGATAGGGAGAGGCCGAAGGTACTCTCGAGGTAGGGGTCAAATCCGTTAATCTCGAGGGGACCACCTGTGGCGAAGGCGTTCGGCCAGAACTATTCCGACGGTCATGGATGAAAGCTAGGGGAGCGATCGGGATTAGATACCCCGGTAGTCCTAGCCGTAAACGATGCCCACTTGTTGTGGCAGAACTCTCGGAGTTCTGCTGCGGCGTAGCGAAGGCGTTAAGTGGGCCGCCTGGGGAGTACGGCCGCAAGGCTGAAACTTAAAGGAATTGGCGGGGGAGCACTACAAGGGGTGGAGGCTACGGTTCAATTGGATGCAACGCCGGGAACCTGACCAGGGAAGACAGCAGGATGACGGTCAGCCTGAAGGGCTTACCTGACAAGCTGAGAGGTGCTGCATGGCCGTCGTCAGCTCGTGCCGTGAGGTGTCCTGTTAAGTCAGGAAACGAGCGAGACCCACGCCCCTAGTTGCTACTTTCCTTTAAGGAAAGGCACTCTAGGGGGACTGCCCGCGCTTAGTGGGAGGAAGGAGTGGGCGACGGCAGGTCCGTACGGCCCGAAATCCCTGGGTTACACGTGGCCTACAATGCGTAGGACAACGGGTTGCGACTCCGTAAGGAGGAGCTAATCCCTTAAACCTACGCCCAGTTCGGATTGAGGATTGCAACTCATCCTCATGAAGCCGGAATCCCTAGTAAGCGGGGGTCATCATCTCTCGCTGAATACGTCCCTGCTCCTTGCACACACCGCCCGTCAAGCCAACCGATCGAAGGTTTGGTGAGAGTCACATAAGCATTGTTTTTGAGCAAAACTCGAAAGCAATGCTTGTGTGATTCGAACCAGATCTTTGTTAAGGGGGGCTAAGTCGTAAAGTAATGAGATGGGCGATCTGATTTGATGACGATGAAGATATTTACGGCTTGACCCCGAGTCATCAAAAATGAAATATGCAAGGAGATCTCATTACTCGACAAACAAGGTAGCCGTACGGGAACGTGCGGCTGGATCACCTCAATTCAATAAATCACAATAGGATTACAGGTCTTGCAAGGGATTGGGCCGGTAGTCTAATGGTAGGACGCTTCCCTTGCAAGGAAGAGATTCTGGGTTCGAATCTCTGAGAAAATCCCAGCCGGTCCAATTTTGAATGATGCCTTATAAAATAACATTTTATAGGGCTGAAGTTTAGGGCTAAAAGCCCAATGAAACTTAGCACAGGTATTGGACTTAGCCGTAAGTAGCGAGAGTAGGAGGAAAGCTGGCTCCCAGGCCATCTGGTGGATGGCTTGGCTCGGGTAGCGAAGAAGGTCGTGGCAAGCTGCGATAAGCCCAGGCGAGGCGCATGCAGCCTTAGAACCTGGGATTGCCGAATGGGACATCCTGTAAGGCTGAAAGCCTTACATTCAGCTCTTTTGAGCTGAAGGCTTACGCGGGGAATTGAAACATCTTAGTACCCGCAGGAAGAGAAATCAATATGAGATGCGGTTAGTAGGGGCGACCGAAAGCCGCAGAGGGCAAACCAAACGCCTTAACGAAAAGTTAAGGCGGATGTGGAGTATGGGTTGGGAGCACCGCCTAACTCTTTGAGCCGAAGTTTCCTGGAACGGAACGCCATAGAGGGTGATAGCCCCGTAGGCAAAGAAGAGAAGGCGGATTTCCCAATTCCTGAGTATGGTTGGTTGGATTTCCAGCCAGAAGAAGGGGGTTATCTACCTCCAACCCTAAATATAACCCGAGTCCGATAGCGCACTAGTACTGTGAGGGAAAGCTGAAAAGAAAGGGGTAAAACCCTGTGAAAAGATCCTGAAACCAGATGGCTATAGTCTGGTGGTATAAGCCTTCTCTTTGAGAAGGTGAAGCCACCGTCCGTTTCGAAAAACGGGGCAGGGAGTTTATGCTCATGGCGAGGCGAAAGCCGTAGCGAAAGCGAAAACAGCGCAGTTCTTTAAGAACGAGGCTGTTCCGTGTGAAAGCGCGGTTAGTCATGGGCATAAGACCAGAAGCCGGGTGATCTACTCCTGGGCAAGGTGAAGTTCTCCGAAAGGAGAATGGAGGCCTGAAGGGGTGCTGGTATCACATCCGCTCCTCTGACCTGGGAGTAGGGGTGAAAGGCCAAACGAACCCGGCGATAGCTGGTTCCTCCCGAAATGAGTCTCAGCTCAGCCTCACCTGAGCCTATTGCAGGGTAGAGTTACTGATTACATGGTTAAGGGGAGAAATCCTCGGCCATGTTGTCAAACTCCGAATCTGTAATAGGCGTAGAGGGTGGGAGTGAGAGCATCTGGAGTAAGTTTGTTGCTCGAGAGGGGAACAACCCAGACTAAAGGCTAAGGTCCCTAAATGTTAGCTAAGTGCATCGAAAGCAGTCTCCTCTCTAAAACAACAGGGAGGTAGGCTTAGAAGCAGCCATCCTTTAAACAACGCGTAACAGCGGACCTGTCTAGAGAGGAGGCGCTGAAAGTTTAGATGAGGAAGGTGAATAAATGGGAAAGAAAAAGAAAGAAGGAAAGAAGAGCTGTTGTTCTTAAATCTTTATTTTTTAGTTTTTCTTCATCCTCATCTAAACCAGCAAAATGGACGGGGCTAAGCTAACTACCGAGGCCTTAGATCACTCTTGCTATTAGCAAGAGTGGTGGTAGGGAGGCGTCCCGAAAGGGTAGAAGCCTTTTCGTGAGAAAGGGTGGACCTTTCGGGAATGAGAATCCTGCTGGGAGTAGCAGCAAAAGTTGGGTGAAAAACCCAACCACCTACTCGGCAAGGGTTTTTCGCCAATGTTAATCAGGCGAAAGTTAGCCGATCCTAACCACATCTTTAACCTGGATGTGGGAAAGGGAAACCGGTTAATATTCCGGTGCCACTTAGAAACCAATGCATCATGCATAAACGATTCAGGATAGCTCGACCATAGCCGTCGCTATGGTTAAGCATAGAATCTGAGGGAGTCTCGTCATGAGGAGAACTCAGAGAATATGCGATGAGGCCTGCGTAAGCAGGCTTCGGGCGATTCCTGGATCCCATGAAAATATGTATGAGAAGGTTTCTAAGTGATCGTACCGAGAACCGACACAGGTGCCTTTGCTGAGTAGGCAAAGGTGTCTGGGATAATCCAGCTCAGGGAATTCGGCAAATTGGTCCCGTAAGTTCGCGAGAAGGGATGCCTGCTGCCTCTTCGGAGGATAGCAGGTCGCAGTGACAAGAGAGGTCCGACTGTTTAATAAAAACATAGCCGACTGCAAAGTGGAAACGCTTTGTATAGTCGGTGAATCGTGGCCACTGGCGGTGTGTGAAAGCCTGGTCCAACAGGCCTAAGCCCCGCTATAGGCCGGCGGTAACTCTGACCGTCTTAACTAAGATGGTCAATTGAGCTTAGCGATGATAAAACCATCTAGGGACTTAGGTAGCGTAATCCCTTGCCGTTTAATTGACGGCCTGCATGATTGATCAACGAGACCTCTGCTGTCCCGAGCTGGAACCCAGCGAAACCGGCTTTCTGGCGATTAGGCCAGAGACCTCCGGTGGGAAGAAGAGACCCCGTAGAGCTTTACTGCAGTCTGCTGTTGTAATATAGTCAGGATTGTATAGTGTAGGTAGGAGTCTGAGAAGCATTCTCGTCAGGGAATGTGGAGACGTCAATGTAACACTACCCTATCCTGACTATATTGCTAATCTCGAAAGAGAGACAGCAGCAGATGGGCAGTTTGGCTGGGGCGGTACGCCCTTGAAAAGATATCAAGGGCCCTCAAAGCTCAGCTCATCAGGGTCACAACAAATGCTGGAGATAATGATTAAAAATCAAGGTAGCTTATGAATCTCGAAATCAGCATTTGTTGCCCTAAAGAAATCCTGAGTTGAGTGTAAGCGCAAAAGCTGGGTTGATTGGATCTCGAAAAGCAAGAGATCCAAGGGCGAAAGCCTGAGCTAGCGATCCGCAGTCAGGCATAGATAGCTGGCTGTGGCAAGAGAAAAGCTACCTCGGGGACTGAGGAAACGTTTAAAGTTTTTGTTTTTAATTCGAATATTATGGGAATAATTACAATAAAGGAATCAAAAAATAGAAAAAGAATAAAAGAAGTTAGAGAAGTGACTGAAATAAACCGAGAAATGCTCCTTGCTTTAGCGCTTTATCCAGCTTTCAGAGCAACATGGCCTTTTTTAAATTCTTGGTTTAATGAAGTCACTTTTGAAACAGGAGAAAGAGGAATTTGTTGCTATAAAGATTTTAGAGAAGGAGAAGAAATAGAAATTTACAGAAAAGATTTTTATTTTTTAGGAATTCCAATAATGGAAAAAACATATTTAAAGAAAGAAAAGCAGAAAATTCCGATATATTTTTTATAAACGTTTCCTCCCCTAAAATGGTGTCGTGGCGGGCGAGAGTTCATATCGACCCCGCGCGTTGCGGCGTCGTTGTTGGCTCATCCTCTCCTGGCTGTGCATAAGCAGCCAAGGGTGCAGGAGTCCACTGATTAAAAGGGTACGTTAGCTGAGTTTAAACCGGCGCGAGCCAGGTTGGACTATATCTGCCGGAGGTGTTTGGGGTCTGAGAGGAAGGGAGAATAAGTACGAAAGGAACATTCTCCCGTGGCCTCTGGTGTACCGGTTGTCTGACAAGGCATCGCCGGGTAGCTACGCCATGTGCCGATAAGAGCTGAAGGCATCTAAGCTCGAAGCGGCCCTCGAAAATAGACCCCTTGGCACCGGGTAGACGAGCGGTTATGAAGTGGGGGTGTACGTACCAAGCGAAAGCGAGGTACTCAGCCCTCCACTTTCTACGCCAATGCCAGCCCTCAATTTTTCTCGCTATCTTAAAGTCCAATACCTGTGCATTACTTGAAAGAAGAAAGGTAACTTGTAGAGAACATTCCCTGCTATGCAGGAGGAAGCTCTACCCACCCATTTAAGGGTATAACAGGCGAGATGCCTGTAGATCAGGAACAGTAACGTGTCAGCTATTGTAGGGTTGATATAAATGAAACCCGAAATTCCCGTTAAGTCGGGAGGCTGAATGAAACGGCCTGATCTATACCCGGGTGCAAGCATTAAAAGCGCTTAGACAGATTGTTCATAGATATCTGATGACCTTCTCTTCGGAGAAGGGAATATCTTAACAAAAGGTAGGCTACTACAAGTTACCCTTCAATTTTTATAAAAAATCATGAAGCTTTTTGAGAAATTCCTTGTATACTTACATTATTTTATTCTATACTTGAGAAAGACTAGATCCTCGTTACAATTATAGGATTGTATTTGATATTTTTGGTAAGAAGAAACCAGGTGAAAACAATAAAATAGCAAGGTCAAGAAAGGATTATAAAAGAAAGATATCAAAAAATGATGGACAATCTTACCGAAGATGAAGGAACTATTTTTTCAATCTGATTTAATTGATAAAACCAAATTTTCAAAAGTTAAGATTATAAGAATTCTTGATAAACTTGGAAGAGGAAAGTAGTTGAAAAGAGAAAGTGGTATGAAAATATGTTCTAAAGCNGCGATGAAATTTAATAATGATTAAGCTTTTATACATTTTAGATTGCCCTTTGTNTGTAAAGACTAAAGAATTAACTAGAAAAAGCTTGAAAGAGCTTAGTAAATACTAATATCGAAGANATTTTAATTAATTCAGATAAAAGACAAGGAGTATAATTTTGGTTCACCGACTGTTAGAATTAATGAAAAAATATATTCAAAAAAGAATTATATAGATTTAATTTATGAAAAGCTTTCTGAACACACAAAAAATACAACAGAATTTATGAAAAAGCTGATGGCTGCAGTATCTATAAAGGCAAAAATATCCATTCCATTAAAAGAGATGATTAAAGAAGCTAAAGAAAAGAGCTATAGTTTCATATAATGATTAAGTTGTTTCAATTCAACATTTTTTATAGATAATTCAAAAAGAGAAACAAAATGTTGTAAGAAAGTTGATAAAAAAAGGATTTTAACTAGGATAAGTTTAATACCACATATTTGTTACAAGCTTTTTATTATCTTTACTTTTTTAGCCGTAACAATTAAGCAGCTTTCTTTAAATCATTATTACTCAATATTATTACTACTAACATAGCAATGGCTTTCAGCTCTGTTTNTGTTGTTTCAAATTCTTTGTTGATGAAAAGGTATAAGCNAAAGAACTAAAGATCGCTCATTTAGAAGAAGAGATTTACAAAAAAATATTGTTTAACAATTTAAACAATCATCTTTATTCCTAATTTAACAAGAACCTTTAATAACTTTACATAATTTCCATGAGTAATTTCATAAATATCTTCCCCTTCTAAAACTTCAGCAAGTTTATTAAGTTGTTCATCATTTAATTTTTCAACAATCTCTCTAAGCCTTTCAATCTTTTTTAATGTGTTACCTCTTTCCTTCCACCAAATTTTGTTATATTCTTTTAGAATTTTTAGATCATTTTTATCCAAAGCCTTTACAATAACTTTTGCAGCTATTTCTCCAGCTGTCATAGCTTCTCCCATTCCACCGCCATGTATAGGATTTACTTGATGGGCAGCATCACCTATTACCAAAACATTTTCCTTAACCATATCTTTAAGAAAACCACCAACAGGAATGCATCCTCCTTTAACTTCTAAGATGCTACCATTTTTCAATTCTTCTCTCGAATTAATGAATTTATCCAAATAATATCTTGCTTCTTTTTCACTATATCCTTTTATTCCTACTCCAACATTTGCTCTTTTCTCTCCCTTCGGAAATATCCAAACATATCCTCGAGGAGCAATTTCATTTCCCATAAATATTTCTATTTTATGTGAATCTCTTAGCTTTATATTAACCATTTCATATTCAAATCCAGAATCTACAAGAGATGGATTACAAGTTGTATTTAATCCAGCCTTTTTTGCTATTAATGACTCTACACCATCAGCTCCCACTATTATTTCAGCTTTTATTTCTGTATCATTTCCAATTATATTTGCTTTTACTCCCGAAATTTTATTACCTTCTCTTAAAACATCATAAACAAAAGATTTTGATATTACTTTAGCTCCTGCTAAGGATGCTTCGCAAGCAAGCCATTTATCAAACATCTTTCTTTCAAGAACATAACCAAAACCTTCTTTTATTTCTATATATTTTCCATTTGGAGCATAAATATAAGCTCCATTTATTTTCTGAGCAATGCAAAAATCAGGTAACTTAAATTTCAATCTTTTTTCAACATTCTCAGATAAACCTTCACCACATCTTACAGGAGTGCCAATTTCTTGATTTCTATCCAATATTAAAACATCTATACCTTTTTCAGCAAGTTTTTTTCCACACCATGAGCCTGCTGGCCCACAACCAACAATGACAACATCAACTTTTATCATAAAATTATCACTCAATTGAAATAGCTTTTACTGGACAAAATTTAACGCATATATTACATCTAGTACACTTTTCTTTTATCCATTTAGGTTCATTAACAGAATATTCTAAAGCTTGCATAGGACATACTGATACACATCCAAAACATTTTATGCATTTATTTTTGTCAATTAAAAAATCATTCATAAACTTTTATTTCTTTTAAAAAATATTAAAAGTTATGGATAAGGAAAAAGTTTTGCAAAGAGGAGCTGAAGCAATAATATATCTGAAGGAAGGCTTTGTTTTTAAAGAAAGAATAAAAAAGGGTTATAGAATTGATATGCTTGATGAAAAAATAAGAAAGAAAAGAACAAAAAGTGAGGCTAATTTATTAAAAAAGGCATATGAATTAAAAATAAAAGTGCCGAGAATTTTTTCTTCTGAAAATAATATAATAAAAATGGAATACATAGAAGGAGAAAAACTTAAGGATGTTTTTTCAGATCTAAGTAAAGAAAAAAGAATTAGCATATGTAAAAAGATTGGTAAATATATTGCAGCATTACATGATGCAAATATAATTCACGGCGATATTACAACATCAAATTTTTTGATTAAAGATGATGAGGTTTTTCTAATAGATTTTGGTTTAGGTTTTCATTCCTCAAGAATAGAAGATAAGGCAACAGATCTCTATATTTTAAAACAAGCTATTAAATCAACACATTTTAATATTTTTAATGAGGTATGGAAAGAGATTTTAAATTCATATAAGAAAAGTTATAAAGATTCCGAAAAAATAATAAAAAGATTAGAAGAGATAAATCAGAGAGGTAGATATAAGAGGTAATGATATGGCATCAAAAGCAAAACTAAAAGAATTACCTAAGTATGATAAAGATGAAGTAGAAAAACTAATTATAAAGCTATATAAAGAAGGAAATAGTCCTAGCAAGATAGGCCATATTCTAAGAGATCAATACGGAATTCCAAAAGTAAAGATTTATGGTCTTAGTATCAGAAATGTGATAAATAAATATTATCCAGAAGAAAAAATACCTGAAGATCTTTTTAATCTTTTAAAAAAAGCTGTAGTAATGCATAATCACTTACAAAGAAACAAAAAGGATAAGCGATGCAGACACGCGTTTCAATTAGTAGAATCAAAGATAAGAAGGCTTGCAGATTATTATAAGAAAAAGAATGTTCTACCAGAAGATTGGGAATATACTATAGAAAAAGCAAAGCTTATTGTGAAATAAGTTTTGATAAATTGTTAATTTTAAACTTTTTATTCATTTTTCGTTTTGAAATATTCTTCAAAATGTTTCGTTAATGTAATAACTTTTGTTCTCGAACTCTTTTCAGTTTTTATAAAACCCATTTCTTCTAATTTATCAACATATTCATAAACTCTATTTCCGAGAAGCTTTACCAAATCTGACTGTTTAACACTTTTATAATGAGCAACAATAGAAAGAACTCTTAATAAACCTCGAGATAAATCAGCATGTCTCGTAAGCTTTTTTACCTTGTCTAAAAAAGTAGATTTTACAACAAGTCTATAACCACCAATATCAGATATCTCTATTCCATGTTCAGGAGATTCATATTTCTTTTTAAGATATTCAATAAGTTTAATTATCTCCTCCTCATCAGTTTTTAAAATCTCTTTTAATTTTTCAATTTTCAATGGCTTTTCAGTAATAAATAAAGCAGCTTCAAGAAGAGCAATTTTCTCCATAAAAATCATTAATCTGTTAATTCTATTTCTATTTTCACATCTTTAGGAATTACAACCCTTGTTATTTGTCTCAAAACTCTTGGGTTTGCACTAACATCTATAATTCTTTTATGAATTCTAAGTTCCCAAGTTTCCCAGTTTCCTCCTCCACCGCCTCTATGCATACCATCTCCGCATGGAGTTCTCATTACAGGAACTCTTAATCTCTTAGTAGGTAAGAATATTGGCCCTGATACAGGTACGCCTAATTTTTCTGCTATAGATTTTATTTCTTTACATATTTCATCTAATTGTTTGGGAGATTTTCCAATAAGCTTTATTCTTGCCTTTTGCATAATATCACTTAAAAAATATAAATAAAGATTTAAAGATTAAAAACATTTAATTTAAATTACTTTAACCTTTAATTTAAATTACTTTAACCGGTGATAAAATGAATAAGGAAGAGTTAATGAAAGAGCTGATAAACAAAAAGGAAAATATTAGAAATATTTGCATCGCTGCTCATATAGATCATGGAAAAACAACCTTAACAGATAATCTGCTTTTTGGTGCAGGAATGCTTAGCGAAGAAACAGCAGGAAAAACTTTATGGACAGATTTTGATGAACAAGAACAAGAAAGGGGAATTACAATATATGCTGCTAATGTAAGTATGGTTCATAATTATGAAGGCCAAGATTATCTTATAAATCTTATTGATACTCCAGGTCATGTTGATTTTAGTGGTGATGTTACTAGGGCGATGAGAGCTGTAGATGGTGCAATCATTCTTGTGTGTGCTGTTGAAGGAGTAATGCCGCAAACAGAAACCGTTTTAAGACAAGCTTTAAGAGAAAGGGTTAAGCCAGTTCTATTTATTAACAAAGTGGATCGTTTAATAAGAGAATTAAAACTTACTCCGGAAAAAATGCAGGAAAGATTCATTAAGATAATAAATGATGTTAATAAACTAATTCTTAAATATTCTGAAGAAGAGTTTGGAAAAAAATGGTTGGTTAATGTTGAGAATGGAAGTGTTGCTTTCGGCTCGGCTTATAGAAAATGGGCTATTTCAATTCCTTTTATGAAAAAAACAGGTATAACTTTCAAAGATATAATAGAGTATTGCTCTCAAGAAAAAGATGATATATTAGCAAAAAAATCACCTCTTCATAAAATAATTCTAGATATGGTTGTAAGACATTTACCAAATCCAGTTGAAGCTCAAAAATACAGAATAGATAAGATTTGGCAAGGCGATAGAGAAAGTAAAATATATAAAGATATGGTTGAGTGCAATTCAGAAGGAGAATTAGCAGCTGTGGTAACAAAAGTCATTCCTGATCCACATGCAGGCACGATTGCAACAGCAAGAATATTTTCCGGTTCAATAAGAAAAGGTCAAAATGTTTATCTCGTAGGAAAGCAAATGGAAAAAAGGGTTCAGCAAGTTTTGCTTTATAAAGGCCCTAAATACATTCAGATGGACGAAATAAAAGCAGGAAACATATTAGGAATAATAGGAATTTCCGAAGCCTTTTCCGGAGAAACTATTGCAGAGAAACCAATACATCCTTTTGAAGCAATTAAACATATTTTCGAGCCAGTTGTTACAAAATCAATTGAACCAAAAGATCCCAAGGATCTACCAAAGGTTATGGAATTTCTTAAGCAAAGAAGTAGAGAGGATCCTACACTTGTTGTTACAATAAATGAAGAAACAGGAGAATATCTAGTTTCTGGTTTGGGTGAGTTACATATAGATGCTAAAATTGAAAGACCTTTAAGAGATAAAGGAATAGAAATTCAAGCAACTCAGCCGATTGTTGTATACAGAGAGACAGTAGAAGCTAATTCTCCAATAATAGAGGGAAAATCAAGTAATAAGCATAATAAATTTTATATAACAGTAGAACCTCTTGAAAAAAGTGTGGCAGAGGCTCTCGCAGAAGGAAAGATTGAAGAAGGCGAAATAAAGAAAAAAGATTTTTGGAACAAGCTTGTTGAGTACGGAATGAATAAAGAGGATGCGAAAAATGTCAAAAATATATATAAAAGAAATGTTTTTATTGATGCAACAAAAGGGATTCAATATTTGAATGAAACCATTGAAATGATCATAGATGCTTTTGAAGAGGCTTGTGACGAAGGACCATTAGCAAAAGAGCCTTGTGCAAATTTAAAGGTTAAATTAGTAGATGCTAAGCTTCATGAAGATGCTGTTCATAGAGGACCTGCGCAAGTTATTCCTGCAGTAAAGCATGCTATATATGAAGCAATCCTTCAAGCAAAACCAACATTATTAGAGCCAATACAGATAATAAGAATAGATGCTCCAGAAGAATATACAGGAAATGTCGTCGATCTAGTTCAAAATAAAAGAGGACAAATAATAGATATGAAAACAGAACAAGGAGTAGCTATAATTGAGGTTAAGCTTCCAGTCTCGGAAATGTTTGGTTTCGAAGCGATGTTAAAGTCTGTAACAAGCGGAAAAGGTTTCTTTTCTCTTATAGATGTGAAATTTGAAAAAATACCAGAAGAATTAAAACAATCAACAATAAATAAGATCAGAAGCAGAAAAAAGCTTGATGTATAAACAAGATTTAAAATTTCTTCACAAATTTATTATTTTATGATAAAATTTCATAAATGCAACCTTTGTAAAAGAAGATTTAAATCAAGTGAACCAGGAAGAATACAAATTACTAAAAGGTTAATAAAAGGTAAAGTAGAATTTTGGTTATGCTCAAATTGCGCAAAAATATTTAAAGAGAAAGTAAGAGATATTATACCTACAATAGATTTTGGAGAAATAGAGGAAAAAAGAGAAGATGTTTTAAATCATTGAAAAGTACTTTATAGAATAGTTTTTTAGATTGTAACACGATTATAAAAGATTTTGACTTAAATAAACCAAACATTCTTAAAGGGTTAAAAACTATTCTTGAAAAGATTTAGAAAATAAAAGAACAAATAAAAGATATATAAAAAATTTAAACGAATTAATAATAGAGGTGATAAAGATATTAGTAAAAGATATAATGAGAAAAGATGTTTTTGTTCTATCTAAGGAAGCAACAATCAAAGATGCATTAGATCTTATATTAGAGAATAAGATAGGCTCTGTGATAATTCTTGATAAAGAAAAGCCTCTCGGAATAGTTACAGAAAGAGATATTCTTAAAAAAGTTTTGGCAGAGAAAATAAGCCTAGAAGAGCCGGTTAGTAAGATAATGTCTTCTCCAATAATTTGCATCTCCAGTAAAGAATCTGTAGAAAAAGCAGCCGAGATAATGACAGAAAATAAGATAAAAAGATTACCTGTAATTGAAAATGAAAAACTTGTTGGAATAATAACATTAACAGATATAGTTGCAAGCGGAGTAAAGCTTGAAGAAGAAATATTAAAAGCTCTTTCTAAATGGTTTCCAATAAGAAAGCCTGAAAAAGTAGGTGGATAAAACTGATATCAGATAAAAAAATTTCTTCAATATCTTTAATAATAACTTTGCTAGGAATATTTTTCTTATTCACTTTTTCCTATTTTATTGAGTATAAAGAATTGGAAATAAGTTCTATAGATTATTCATCTCTAGGAATGAATGTAAAAGTGATTGGATATGTGAAAAATAAACCTATTTTAAAGAATAATGTTTTGCTATTTTCAATTTCAGACGAATCAAATAAAAGTATAAATGTTGTAATGTTTAATGTTAAGCAATTCAACATATCAAAAGATGATTTAGTATTGGTTATAGGTAAAATAGAAGAATATAAAAATGAGTTGGAAATAGTTGCAAAAAGCATCAAAAAGATTTAATCCTTTTTGGCATTATCATAATATTTTTAAATTTTATATAAGGCATTAAAGCACATTCTCCGAAACCAGAAGGAGAAACGGATTTATATTCATTTTCTTTTGATATTTCCTCAACATTTTTTATTAATTCATAAAAATTTCCTACAAGTATAGCATCTTTTATTGTCTCATTAAAACAACCATCCTTTATTGTATAACCTATTCTTATTTCTAAGGAAAAAGAACCAGAGAAAGGAGATGCTCTTGGCCAAGAAACCTTATCTATGAATATACCATCTTTAGTTTCAGATATTATATCATTTATATATTTTTTTCCATTTTTTATTATTAGATTTGTTATTGTTGGATTTGGAGGAGAAGAATACAACTCTTCTGAAAAAACATTTCTTAAACCATTTCCCGTACTTTTCTTTTTTACAATGTTCGCTGTCATTAGGTCAAAGAAAAAATTTTTTAAAACACCATTCTTTATAAGAATTTTTTTTCTTGTCGGTATACCCTCATGATCAATTGAAAAACTACCTAAACCTTTTGGTAAAGTTCCATCATCTATCATCGTTATTTTTTCAGATGCTATCTTTTCTCCAATCCTTTTTAAAAAAGGAGAATTTCCTATAACAAAAGAATTTCCAGATAAAGAATAGCCGAATGTGCTTATGAAAAGTTCTGTTAAAACACTAGGAGAAAGTATTGCTTCGACATTTTTCTTTTTTATTTTAGCATTCTTCATTTCTTTATAATTTTCTATATGATTTAAAGCATTTTCAAACGAGCTATCTAACATTTTTTTAATATCTTCTATTCTTCTACCTTTTTCTAATATTTCATATTCAACTGAGTTTAAGACATTTGAATAAAATGTTACAAATGTAGATTTTTCACTTGCTTTTAAACCGTTAGAATTAACTATAGAGTATTCTATGGTAGAGAATCTTGTTCTCCCAAAAGATATTCTTTCATTTCTCAACCTTTTTAAAAAATCACCACAAAATTCTATTAAGAATTTTTCGTCGGAATTTTCAATTTCTTCATCATATATATCTTTAACAATATTTTTTTTACTAATTTTAGCAAAGTTAAAATTATCAACTAAACTTCCAAATTTTGATGAAACAATAGCCCTTCTCAATATTTTTTTATAATCTTCTTCTTTTATTAAATTTCCATATGAAAAGCCTATTTTATCATTTACTATAACTCTAATACCAACTCCTTCAGAAATGTTTTCAAGAAAATTTGTTATTCTATTGTTCTCTATAAAACAAGCTTTTGTTTTTGTTTCTGACATAAATATTTCTATCTCTTTAACACCAAGTTCTTCAGAATATTTTATTATACTTTTAGCAATATTTTCTTTGTCTATTTCTTTGCCGATCATATACCACCAACGGTTACGTTTTCAATTCTTATATGCGGACCTCCCGTTCCAACCATTACAAAATCTTCATGCCCCTTTCCACATCCTCCTGGATTAAGATGAAAATCTTTCGATACAGCAGTGATATTTTTTAACAAATCTAAAACATTTCCTGTAAGAACTATTTCTCCCCTTATAGGTTTTGTTATTTTACTATTTTCTATCAAATATCCCATTAAACAAGAAACATAAAAACCTTTTCCTACAGGATCCTCCATTCCGCAAATATTATTTATTGCATATATTCCTTTTTTTATTCCTAAAAAAAGCTCTTCTTTATTATAATCTCCCGGCTTAAAATATGTATTTGACATTCTAACAAATATTTTTCTTCCAAGCCCCTGAAGTCTTGCATTACCAGTAGATCTCATTTTTTCATTATATTTTTTTGAAAAAAATGAAGCGGTCTCTCTTGAATGTAAGAAAGAATTTAAGAAACCATTTTTTATTATATAAGTTTTTTGCCCCTCTATACCTTCATGATCAAAAAAATAAAACCCATTTCCTTCAATTGTAGCATCATCTATTATAGAAACGTTTTTATTAGCTATCTCTTTCCCCAAAAGATTAGAAAGAAAAGATCTCTTATTTATGACAAAATCTGCTTCAGAAGGATGACCTATTATTTCATGCGCTATAACTCCAGCAACACTACCATCCACAACAACAGGAAAATTGCCTTTTGGGCATCCTTTTCCTTTTAGTTGTTCAATAGCTTTACCAACTATTTCATTAATTTTATTTTCATCAATCTCTTCAACAACTTCATATCCTTTCGCTCCACCAAAACTTTCAAAACTTTCTGTAACTATATCATTCTGCCTAGCGTTTACATAAAGTATAATATTTGTTTTTGTTAGAGTTTGCTCTATATACCTTTGCTCAGAACTCATAAAATACATAACATCATATGAATCACTATAAACTATTTTGGAGCTTTTTATTTTTTTGTTTGAAGTTGAAATACTAAAAATTTCTTCTATATCATTAACCTTTTTTTCTAAGGAAATTTCTTCAGGCCTTCTTTTAACTCTATTTTTTACAATTTTTTTAATAGGCCTAAGAAATTCTATTTGGTTATTTTGTTTATATTCAGAATCATAACATATGCTTTTAGCAATATTTTCTAAAATCTTTCTATTTATTTTAGTAGTTGTCGCATATCTGAAAAATCCATCTTTTAAAACTCTTAGAACAGCGAAACATTTTTCATTTATTTCGACAGATCTTTTTTTACTATCTTTTTTTATCACGGTATTTTTATCTTTAAAAATTCTTATATCAGAAAATTCTGCTCCATTTTCTTCACAAACTCTTAAAATATTTTTAAACAAATCTTCCATTATAACCACTATTTTTCAATTATATTAGCTTTTGTAAGTAATTTTGGTTTTTTGTTCTTTATTAGTAAATCGTTTTCAATTCTAAATCCTGCATTTTTTATATATATACCGGGCTCTATTGTAAATATCATATTATCTTTAAAAATATTTTTGCTTTTTGGTGAGATTGTAGGATATTCATGAATATCTAACCCAATTCCATGACCTAGTGCATGTTGCATTTCAAATCCAAAAGTATTTTTTACATTCTCATTAGCAGATTCAAACAAGTACTTAACCTCTAAAAAAGGTTTTATTTGCTCTATTGAAGAATCATGAATATTTTTAATAACCCTTAAAATTTTTTTTAATTTATTAGGAACATCGCCTATTAAAAAAGGTATTGTTACATCTGAACAATATCCTTTATACCTTATTCCAAAGTCTATAATTCCATAATTTTTAATTTTTTTATTAGAATATGAAGGTATTGGATGTATTGATCCACTTCTTCTATCACTTGCAATTATTGTGTTAAATGCTAAAGTGGCGTGATTTATTTTAGCAATCTCTTCTTCTATAATCTTTTCTATATAAAATTCACTTAAATTTTTTCTTATCTCCTTTTCAATCTTTTTTATAATCTTGTTCGATATTGAGCAAGCTCTTTTTATGTTTCTTATCTCTTCTTCATCCTTTATTGCTCTAATGTTCAACAATTCTTCAGAAACATCAATTAATTTAAATTTCCTAAGTTTTGAGCCGATAGTGTATGGAAAATAATTTTTATTTATTCCGATTTTTTTGAATTTTTTAATTTCTTTTTTAATCGTATTCACATCAAAAAAATTTTTTATTTCTATAATTTTTACACTATTATCAATCTTTATTTCAAACCACTTTGGTGCTAACAGTTTTATTTCATCTAATGAAATTATAATCGAAGCAGAAACATTTTCTAAAAAAGTTCCTAATATATAATCTACATTTCTGTCTCTGATAAAGTCGGTTGTAATAAGAAGCAAAGCTTCTATATCATTTTTTTCAAGAATTTTTTTAATTTCGTTGATTCTCCTTTTCTTCATTTATCTTAATCACCTTTTTCCCTTTTTCCATAGGAATTATTTTTATTTTTGCATTTTCAAACTCCTTTTCTAATTCCTTACCTTTAAAATATTCATGTAGAAAAATAGAGAGGGCAGCTATTTCACTGTGAGGTTGGTTTGTTATAGCTATGTTAAAATCAGAATTATGATAAATTTCTCCAGGGACTCTTTCACTACCAACTATAACAAGAATTTTATCATTTTTTCTTATTTCTTCTATACAATTTTGGATAGGTATTCCGTACATAGTTAAATGGATAATAGAAAAACCTTTATTTTTATAATCTTTTACAACCTCCTTCCAACTTTTTTGATATGAAACAAAAAACTCACCTCCCCATTTTTTAACAACATTTGAAATATTTTTTTCAATATTCTTATCTTCTGAGCCAGTGTATATACATCCTTTAGCATTAAAAGCTCTAGCAACGAGAAAAACATGAGTTGTTACTCGAGCATCTCTTTTTATTCTATGAGATAATCTCAAAACAATAACTTCAGCCATATTTATTAGTTGTTAAAATTATTTTTATTTTTCAGGTTGCAAATAACATAAAAGAAATAACAATTAGATAGTCTTTTTCCTTTTATTATTTTGAATTTCAAATCAAAAGAAGAAAAAACATTTTTAACTTCTTTCATTTTCCATGTTTTTACTTCATATTCTTCCTTTCCAATACTCTTTATTTCTCTTTTTCCGCCACTTCTAAATTCTATTATTAAAATATTTTTTGTAACCCTTTTCATTTCTTTAATTATTTTTTCTAAGACACTTTCAACATCTTGTATAGATCCTATAGTATTTCCAAGACAAATCGTTACATCAAACACAGAATCTTTAAACGGAAGTTCTCTTATATCGCCTATAACATAAAAACCATTCATAAGTTTTTTTGCATTTAGTATCATATTTTTAGAATAATCTAAACCAACCACAAAAAAGCCTTTAGAACTTAAAAATCTCACATGTCTTCCTGTGCCACAACCAGCATCTAAAATTAATTTCATATCTTTTTTTATCAGTTTTTCTAAAATTCTTTTTTCTTCCTCAAAAAGAGATTTTCCGTAATATTTCTTTTTTGCATAAATATTTGCAATTCTATCCCAAACATTTTCTTTCATATAGCCCCGCTCGGATTTTCAAAAATTCGAACCGAGGTCTACTGGTCCAGAGCCAGTCATGCTTGACCGCTACACCACGGGGCTTCATATAAAATTAAAAGAATAACACTTAAATTTAATTAAGAAGTAAGATTTTTATATGAAGCCGAAAATAGAAAAAATAGATTTCGGAGTTGTGGTTATTAACGGAGAAACTTATAGGGATAAAGATTTAATAGTTTATTGGGATGGAACTATTCAGACAAAAGAAAAATCTCATATATTTTCTGAAAAAGATTTCAAAAATATTTTGAAAAAGAAACCGGAAACAGTTATAATAAGTACAGGATTTTATGATTGTGTGAAAGTAGATAATACTATAAATGTTTTAGGCAGAATTCATGGAGTAAAAGTAATAAAATCGAGAACACAAGAAGCGTGTAAGATTTTTAATGATCTCGAAGAAAAAACAGCAATTTTTATTCATCCTACTTGCTAAATAGTAAGAATAAGAATTTAATTATTAAAAAATAGCTTAATTTTATGAAAAGAAAGACGCTATATTCAATAATAATCTCTTTAGTTATGTTTATATCAATTATATCTTTTCCTATGATAATGTTATTTGGAGAAAGACAAAAAATTCATATAGAAAATTTAACAGAGTATATTAATGCAGGAGCTACAGTAGTAATATTTTATTATAAAAATGAAAATGATGAAAAAGCTAAAGAAATTGAAAATATTCTAGATAGTATATCAAGAGATTATTTAACATCTCTTAACGAGATACAGGTTTTTATATTCAAACAAAAGGGAGAAAATACAGAAATTAAGATAGAAAGCTTAAAGGGCGTTTCGATAATTAAGGAAAACGAAATATCAGAAAAAACAATAAGAGAAAATATTTGTAAGCTTTTATTTTACCCTTCTGTAAAATGTTTAAGTATTTAAGAATAAGTTGGTTAGAATGGATGAAAAAATAACTGGAAAAAAATTGAAAGAATTATATTTAAATTTCTTTAGAAAAAAGGGTCATGCAATAATAGGTTCCGCTCCATTAATACCAGAAAATGATCCGAGCGTTCTTTTCACAACAGCTGGAATGCATCCGCTAATACCTTTTTTATTAGGTGCTCCTCATCCATCGGGGAGAAGACTCGCTAATGTGCAAAAATGTTTAAGAACAGATGATATCGATTCTGTCGGAGATACATTTCATAATACATTTTTTGAAATGCTTGGAAATTGGAGTTTAGGAGATTATTTTAAAAGAGAAGCTATTTCATGGGCATTTGAATTTCTTATAGATGTTCTCAAATTAGAGAAAGAAAAAATAAATGTAACAGTTTTTGAAGGAAATGAAAATGCTCCAAGAGATGATGAAGCAATAAAGATATGGGAAGGGTTGGGAATACCGAGAGAAAAAATATTTTTAAAGCCAGCAGAAGATAATTGGTGGGGACCTGTTGGAAATTTTGGTCCTTGCGGACCAGATACTGAAATATTTTTTGATACAGGAAAAGAAAAATGTTCTGAAAAATGCGAACCAGGATGTAAATGCGGAAAATATTTTGAGATATGGAATCTTGTTTTCATGGAATATAATAAAACAGAGAAAGGATTTGAAAAATTGAAACAAAAAAATGTTGATACTGGTATGGGAGTGGAAAGAACAACAGCAATACTACAAGGATTAAATAGTGTTTATGAAACAGAATTATTTGAGCCTCTAATTAAAAAGATAACAGAAGCAAGTAAAAAAGATGAAATTAAACACAAAAGAATTATAGCGGACCATATAAGAGCGTCAACATTTGTTTTGAGTGAAGGTATCATACCATCTAATGTAGAGCATGGATATGTTTTGAGAAGATTGATAAGAAGATCAATAAGATCTTGTATTGTCTTAGAATGCGATCCAAATATATTAAAAGAGCTTGCAGAAATAGTAATAAAAATTTATGGTTCTGATTATCCAGAACTAGAAAAAGAAAAGAAATTTATTTTAGAAAAGTTAGATGAAGAAATTTCAAAATTTAAAAAAGTTATTGAAAAAGGCTTAAAATACTTTGATAAAATAGTTTCAAAAGAAAATATAATAAGCGGAAAGGATGCTTTTCTTTTATATCAATCTTATGGATTTCCTATTGAGTTAACAAAAGAAATAGCAAAAGAAAAAGGTTTAATAGTAAATGAAAATGAATTTTGGCAAGAATATGAAAAGCATAAAGAAAAAAGTAGAACACTATCTTCTGGAATGTTTAAAGGTGGCTTAATGGACCAAAGCGAAGAAACAAAAAAATATCATACAGCTACTCATTTATTACATCAAGCATTAAGAATTGTTTTAGGAGAGCATGTAAAACAAAAAGGAAGCAATATTACACCCGAAAGGCTTCGTTTTGATTTTACTCATCCAAAAAAATTAACAAAGGAAGAAATAGAAAAGATTGAAGAGATTGTTAACCAAAAAATAAAAGAAGGTTTACCTGTTAAAAGAATAGATTTAACCTTAGAAGAAGCTAAAAAGATGGGTGCATTAGGATTTTTTGAAGAAAAATATGGAAAAATGGTTTCTGTATATACTATAGGAGACTTTTCAAAGGAGATTTGCGGAGGGCCACATGTAAGCAATACAAAAGAATTAGGAAAATTTAAAATTATAAAAGAAGAAGGTATAGCACAAGGAATAAGAAGAATAAAAGCTATTTTAATAAAAGAAGAAAACTCAACAAAATAAATTTTCTACTTTAAAAACTCAAAAATAAGAAATAATCAACCAAATAAAGAGGATAAGCCAGCTACTGCTTCTTCCATTTTCTTTTCTTCTTTCTCTTCCTTCTCTTTTGTTTCTTCTTGAACCTCTTGCTTAGTTTGCACTGATGGAGCTGGAGATAGATAAGCTTTGCTTATAGCTTCATCTATGTTTACACCTTCTAATGCAGTTACCAATGCTTTTATTTGAGCTTCATCTACATTTTCTCCTATAGCTTTTACAATGTTTCTTAAATTTTCTTCATTTATTTCTTTTTTTGCGGAATGAAGCAAAAGCGCAGCGTATATTAAGTTCATTTTCATCACTCTATTAAAATTACACTTTATTAAATCAAACATAAAAATTTAAATACGTTAAATTTTTGAGCTTTCACAAAATCTATTAAGTAAAATATAGTTTTGTGTTTACGAAAATGTATTAATAAATAAAAACTATTTTCTATTTATGCTAGTTCAAGTTCTCGATTGTGATTATATTCAAAACAATAAGCCAATAATAAGGATATTTGGAAAAACTGAAGATGAAAAAAGCGTTTGCCTATTCTATGAAAATTTCTTTCCATATTTTTATGTGGAAGGAGATATAGAAAAAGTTAAAGAGGCTTTAAAAGATTTTGATGTTGTTGGTTTTGAAGTAGAAAATAAATTTTTACCTTTTGGCTATCAAGAAAAGCCAAAAGAAGTTTTGAAAATAATATTAAAAAATCCTGGAAATGTTAGTAAAGTTAGAGATTTTCTTCTAAATAAAAAAATTGTTGAAAATGTTTATGAAGCAGATATATTATTTAAATATCGTTTTATGGTAGATCATGGTATATTCGGAATAAGTTGGATTGACGTTGATGCTAAAAGGATTTCCACACAAACAGTAAAGGTTCCATCATTTCAAATAAACGGCGAAATAAATCAAGTAAAAAAAGAAGAAAATGCGAAGATGAAATATTTATCCTTAGATATAGAGTGTTTACCATTAGATGATTCTAAAATTCTAGATCCAAAGGATACACCGATAATAATGATCTCATTTGCTTTCGACCCTCCTTTCAAGGGAAAGAAATATATAGTTATTTTGACAAAAAAAGTTAAGTTAGAGGGTATAGAAACAATTTCTGTTCAAAATGAAAAAGAACTTTTACAAAAATTTTTAGAGATAATTGACCAATACGATCCTGATATTATAACAGGGTATAATATAAATAACTTTGACCTGCCTTTTATTCTCGAACGCTTAAGACAAAACAATCTACCTCAAACGATAGGAAGATGTAATATAAAACCAGCATTTTCAAAAAAGATTGGGATATTAGAAGAGTGCACAATCCCAGGAAGAGTTGTTTTTGATCCGTATCAAGTTATTAGAAAAGATCCGTGGTTAAGATTTAAGAGATATGATTTAAATACAGTTGCTAAAGAGATGCTTAATGAAGAAAAAATAGACATAAAGTATAACGAAATGAGGGAGTATTGGAACGGCGATGCTGAAAAACTTAAAAAATTTATTTTATATTCCCAAAAAGATGCTGAACTTGCTTTAAGAATAACAAGAGAAGCAGGTTTGATTGAAAAGTTTTTTGAATTATCAAAAGTTTCTGGGCTTTTATTACAAGATACTTTTGGCGGTCAGGCTTCGAGAATAGAAATAAGACTTCTTCACGAATTTAAAAAAAGAAATATATTAATGCCATGTAAACAATCAAAAGAGGAAATTGAAAAAAGAATAAAAGAAAGAGAAAAATACGGTTTAGCTGGGGCAATAGTTCTCGAACCAAAAAGAGGATTATATAGAAAGATTGTATTAGTTTTAGATTTTACTTCACTATATCCTAGCATAATTAGAACATATAATATATCTCCAGACACAATAATTTTAGACAAGAATTTAGAGAACAAAAAATTTTACGAAGCACCTAACGGAGCAAAATTCATAGATGAATCTATATATATGGGAGTAATGCCTTCTATTCTCGATGAAATGATTAAAAAAAGAGCAGAAATAAAGAAGGAGATTAAAAAAGCTACAGGAGAAAGAAGAAAAACTTTGGATTACATGCAACTTGCATTAAAAACAATGGCAAACAGTTTCTATGGATATACAGGTTTTGTTATGGCAAGGCTTTATATGTTGGATATAGCAAACGCAATTACTGCCATAGGAAGAGAAAATCTTTTAAAAACAAAAAAACTTATTGAAGAAAAATTTCCTTACAAAGTAATATATGCTGATACAGATTCTATTTTCTTAGAGACCGATTTAGAAGATTTAAAAGAAGCAAGAAGAATTGGAGAAGAGGTTTCTAAGTATGTTACAGAATCTTTACCTGGTTTCTTAGAATTAAAATTTGAAAAAATATTCAAAACTTTTCTTATTTTGACTAAAAAAAGATATGCTGGCTGGGCCTTTGAACCAACTGACGGAGAGTGGAAAGAGTATATAGATATGAAGGGTATAGAGACAGTAAGAAGGGATTGGTGTGAATTAACTAGTGAAGTTACAGCTAAGGTTATAGAGTTAATATTAAAGAAAGAAGATATAAAAGAAGCAATAAAATATGTAAAAGATATTATCCAAAAACTAAAAAGAAATGAAATACCCTTTGAAAAATTAGCAATTGTTAAAGGAATTACTAAACCAATAAATTCTTATAAAGGAACACTACCTCATATTGAGTTGGCAAAAAAGCTTGCAAAAAGACATCCAGAAAATCCTCCTAAGATTGGAGATAGATTAAGCTTTATCATAGTAGAAGGAACAGGACTATTATCAGAAAGAGCAGAAACGATAGAATATGCTAAAGAGAATAATCTTAAGATAGATGCAAATTATTACATAACAAGCCAAATATTGCCTCCAATAGAAAGAATATTAAGAGCTTTGGGTGTAACAAAGTCAGAATTAATGGGAGGAGGTCAACAAATAAGTATAAGAGATTTGTCTTGTTTAAAAGAAAAAGAATCTGAAAAAGAAGAAAAAAATTGTGAAGAAAATTTTAAAGATTTAAAAAAAGAAAAAGGCGATTTTAATAATATTTTGGAAAGTTGGGAAATGTTTGTATGTGAAAAATGTGGAAAAACATATAAAACAATTAGTTTGACAGGCCTATGTAATTGTGGAGGAAAATTGCTTATTAAATATAATGGTTTTATTTCTAAATTTTGCAAACAATAAATGTAAAATTTTAGATGTAAATTTATTTTTATGAAGGATTTTAATAAAAAATATTTTGAGATGAATAAGAAGCTTGTAGATTTTCTAATAAATTCAGGGGCAATAAAATCAAAAAAGGTAAAGGAAGCATTTTTAAAAACACCAAGACATCTTTTTATTGATAGCGAGTATTCTTATGAAGACATACCTTTACCATCTATTAAAGGTCAGACAATTTCACAGCCTTCAATAGTGGCTTATATGTTAGAAAATTTAGATTTGAAAAAGAACCATAAAGTTTTAGAAATCGGAGCAGGAACAGGATGGAATGCAGCTTTAATATCAAGAATAGTATATCCAGGCAAAGTTATCACGATAGAAATAGATGAAGATTTAGCTATGCTAGCAAAGAAAAATATACAGAAATTAAATATAAAGAATGTAGAAGTAATACATGGTGATGGATCCTTAGGATATGAAAAAGAGGCACCTTATGATAGATGTATAGTTACTGCCGCATGCCCAAGAATACCTCCGAGTCTAATTGAACAATTAAAACAAAATGGTAAGTTAATAGCTCCAGTAGGAGATAGCTTTTCCCAATATTTAATTTTATATGATAAAAAAAAGAATGAGATTAAAAATTTGGGAGGGTGTGTATTTGTTAAAATGAGAGGAAGATTTGGTTTTAGTGAAGAATTATAATTTTTTATTTAAATAATTGATTTAAAGCCCCCGTAGCTCAGTTTGGATTTTAAGGACAAAAAGAGCACCAGCCTCCTAAGCTGGGGGTCGTGAGTTCGAATTTTAGAGAATCTCACCGGGGGCATGAATAACCTTTGCGACGCCTATAGATTTTTTATTTAAATATTGTTTGATTACAGTAGAAACCTCTACAACATAGAGAATAAAATAAACAATATTAAGCAAAAGTTTAAAGAAAAATGTAGAGAATGCTTTAAAATCTTGGAGAAATTTGATTCGTGGGTTAAAAAAAGAAATTTAAATAATTAGTTGTTAAGTTAAATATATGGTCTCGTTTAAAAATTTTATATTAGTCTTATTTTTTTTAGTAGTTCAAAATGCAATTGCAGCAGAAGTGAATGTTANTAGTAATGTAGTAGATTTGCCATCTTTTGTAAATACTGATACCAATGTAACAATGTTAGATCTATCTATTTCAGGGAGTGAGGATGTATTGCTAAAAAATTTAATAATAAACTTTAATTCAACTAATGAGATAAACGCAAGTAATACAAACCTAAGCGTTTGTGTTTATCTTTCAGAAATAAATTCGTCAAATTTATTAGGTTGTAATAGTTTATGGAATGTTAGTGGAAATGTTAACCAAACAAATATAACCATTTCTAATCTTACAATAAACCAAGATGCCAAACAAATACTTATAGCTTATAGAATATTTAGAAATGTCTCTACTCCAATAAATGTTTCTCTTTTTGTTTTAAATGATAGCTTTATATTTAATACAACCAATTTAACAATAAATTTTGTTGATGGGATAGAATAT
>Ga0065718_1000039_pt1 | contig 28691 bp, 24 predicted proteins | sample GBSCel77sediment_2_FD_59105 | JGI IMG/M metagenome (GOLD analysis project Ga0065718, IMG submission 59105) | Hot spring sediment microbial communities from Great Boiling Spring, Nevada - cellulolytic enrichment CS 77C v3 (version 3) | ecosystem: Environmental > Aquatic > Thermal springs > Hot...
CGCCGCTAATACCATCGTTATGGCCGACGTTAATGTCGTCTTACCATGGTCTACGTGACCTATCGTACCTATGTTTACATGTGGCTTCGTCCTTACAAATTTCTCCTTCGCCATCCTTTATCTCCTCCTATTCATTATTTTTTAAAATTTGAAGATAAGATTTTTTCCTGAATATTTAATGGCATTTCTTCATAATGAGAGAATTCCATTGAGAATATTCCTCTTCCCTGAGTTAACGAACGGAGAGTTGTAGCGTAGCCAAAGATCTCAGCAAGAGGAACAAGGGCTTTTATAACTCTTGAATTATTTATAAATTCAATTTTTTCTATTCTTCCTCTTCTGCTATTAAGATCTCCTATAACATCACCCATATATTCTTCAGGAACAATTATTTCTAACTTCATTATTGGTTCAAGAAGAACTGGATCACCCTTTAAAACACCATCTTTAAAGGCCTGTGAGGCTGCTATCTTAAATGCCATATCTGAAGAATCTACTTCATGATAAGACCCATCAAAAAGAGTAACTCTTATATCAGTAACGGGATACCCTGCTAATACACCTCTATCTGCAGCCTCTCTCACGCCTGCTTCAACAGCAGGAATGAATTGCTGTGGTATAACACCCCCCACTATCTTATTAACAAATTCAAGTCCGCTTCCTCTTGGTAAAGGCTCCAAATCAAACCATACATGCCCATATTGACCTCTACCACCAGTCTGCCTAATGTATTTTCCTTCTATCTTTACTGGTTTTCTTATAGTTTCTCTATAGGAGACCTGAGGTTTACCCACATTAGCATTAACCTTAAATTCTCTCTTCAAACGATCAACAATAATCTCCAAATGTAACTCTCCCATACCATGAATAAGAGTTTGACCTGTTTCTTCATCATAAGTTACCCTAAAAGTAGGATCCTCTTCTGCAAGTCTTTGTAAAGCAAGACTAAGTTTATCTTGTTCCTCAGTACTCTTAGGTTCAATTGCAACAGAAATAACAGGTTCTGGAAATGACATTCCTTCCAGAATTATAGGTCTATTCTCATCACATAAAGTATCTCCAGTGGTTGTATATTTTAAGCCTACTACAGCAGCTATATCTCCCACATATACTACATCAATATCTTCTCTATGATTTGCATGCATTTGAAGGAGCCTTCCAATTCTTTCTTTTTTACCTTTCGTAGAATTATAAACGTAGCTTCCTTTCTCTAATTTACCTGAGTATACTCTAAAATAAGTTAACCTCCCTACATAAGGATCAGTCATAACCTTAAAAGCAAGAGCAACAAAAGATTCATCTTCGCTCACTATTCTTATCTCTTCTTCTCCAGTTATAGGATTTATACCTTTAACAGGTGGCAAATCCAATGGAGAAGGTAAGTAGTCAATAACAGCATCAAGCAAGGGCTGAACCCCCTTATTTTTAAAAGCAGATCCACACAATGCTGGATATAATATTCCCTCAATAGTTGCTCTTCTTAACACCCTTTTTAGTTCTGATACAGGAATATCCTCTCCCTCTAAATATTTTTCTAAGAGCTCGTCATCGAGCTCTACAATTTTTTCAACAAGTTTATGTCTGTATTCTTCTGCTTGTTCCTTTAACTCTTCAGGTATTTCTGTAATTTCCCACTTAATACCAAGATCATCATAATAAACAATTGCTTTTCTCTCTAAAAGATCTATAACACCCTTAAAATTGTCCTCGCTACCAATAGGTATTTGAACAGGCACCACATTGACTCCTAATCTATCTTCAATCATTTCTACAACCCTGAAAAAGTTAGCACCCACCCTATCCATCTTATTTACAAATATGATTCTTGGCACATTATATTTAGTAGCCTGTCTCCATACAGTTTCAGATTGAGGTTGTACACCAGCAACCCCACAGAAAACAGCAATAAGGCCATCCAAAACCCTCATTGATCTTTCAACTTCAACAGTAAAGTCTACGTGTCCTGGTGTATCAATTATATTGATAACATGATCCTTCCAGCGACAAGTTGTAGTAGCAGCTGTTATGGTTATTCCTCTTTCCCTTTCTTGCTCCATCCAGTCCATAGTAGCAGTTCCTTCATGTACTTCGCCTAATTTATGAGTTCTTCCTGTATAAAACAGTATTCTCTCAGTAAGTGTAGTCTTACCTGCATCTATATGAGCTGCTATTCCTATATTTCTTAATTTATCCAGTGGACATCTAGGCACTTTTATCTTCCTCCTTTTTAATTACCATCTATAATGAGCAAAAGCTTTATTAGCTTCTGCCATTCTATGCATTTCTTCTCTCTTCTTAATAGCCCCTCCTGTATTATTGAGAGCATCTAAAATCTCAGCTGCGAGCCTCTCTCTCATAGGCATACCCTTTCTTTCTCTTGCAGCTCTTACAAGCCACCTTAAAGCAAGAGAAAGGCCTCTTCGTGGAGGAACTTCTATAGGTACTTGATAAGTAGCTCCTCCTACTCTCCTTGGTCTTACTTCAAGAAGTGGAGTCAAATTTTGTACTGCTTTTTCTAAAACAGTTAAAGGATCTTGCTTTGTTTTATCTCTAATTATTTCCATTGCTCCATATACAATTTTTTCAGCAGTACTTTTTTTACCATCCAACATAACCTTATTTATCAACTTTTGTACAAGTACACTATTATAAACAGGATCAGGCGGAATATCTCTTGGAGTAGCAGGTCCTCTACGAGGCATTATTTCTTACCTCCCTCTTTTGGACGCTTAGTTCCATATTTTGATCTTCCTTGTTTTCTGCCTTCAACGCCAGCAGCATCTAAGGCACCACGTATAATGTGATATCGTACACCTGGGAGATCCTTAACACGTCCTCCTCTTACAAGAACTACAGAGTGTTCTTGAAGATTATGGCCAATACCAGGAATGTATGCCCACACTTCAACTCCATTAGTAAGCCTTACTCTTGCTACCTTTCTTAAAGCAGAGTTAGGCTTTTTGGGAGTCATTGTAGTAACACGAATACATACTCCCCTTTTCTGGGGATTACCCATAAGGGCTGGAGATTTACTTTTTCTCTCTTTTGGCTTCCTTCCTTTTTTTACTAATTGATTTATGGTAGGCAAAATTACACCTCCTACTCTATATCTTTTTGAAATTTTTATTAACAACTATAAAAGTATGCCCCTAAAAGCAAGCGAAAAAGTTTATCATTATATACTTAATTTTGTCAAGAGATTTCTTCTGGTTCACCTCCATTTTCTAAGACTTCAGCTTTTTGAGCTTGAGATTTTGCAGGAATAATTCTCTTAAATAGTCCTGTACCTGCTGGAATTAATCTACCTATAATAACATTTTCTTTTAATCCCTCCAAAGGATCCTCTTTACCTTTTACTGCTGCTTCTGCAAGAACTCTTGTTGTTTCTTGGAAAGATGCTGCAGAAATAACACTATCAGTTGTAAGAGCTGCTTTTGTTATACCTAGTACAACATCTTTTGCGATAGGTGGTACTTTTCCTTCTTCTTCAAGTTTCTGCCTGATCTTTTCAAAAGTAACTCTATTAACTAACTGACCAACCAAAAAGTTACTATCTCCTGGATCTTCTATTCTCACCCTATTAGTCATTTGTCTCACAATTACTTCTATATGTTTATCATTTATTTCTGCTCCTTGTTTTGTGTATACCTTTTGTACCTCATCCACAATATATCTTTGTAAGGCAGCAAGTCCTTCATTAGCTAAAATATCTGCTGGGTTTCTATAACCCTTAGTTAATTCTTGTCCAACTGTTACATAATCACCCTCTTTTACTAATAATTGAGCATTAGGTGGTAAAATGTGTTCATCCTTTCCATCTTCTCCTTCTATAACAATTTTTTCTCCTGATTTCGTTCTTACAATCTTTACAAGACCACTCTTACCAGCTATAATTGATCTTCCTTTTGGTTTTCGTGCCTCAAAAAGTTCTTCAACACGAGGAAGACCTTGAACAATATCTTCAGTTTTTGCAGTTCTCTGCTGATAGGATGGGAAGTAAGCAAGGATTGTGCCAAATTCAACTTTTGAACCAACTTTTACATGTATCTTCAACCCTCGTGGAATCCTATAAATTTCTTCACCATCTGATGTTTTTATAATAATATAAGCCTCTCCTGTTGCAACAATATTATCTATAATCTCTCCATTACCTTCATTAATCTCTACCACTTCACCATCTTTACATGCTTGTATTTTGACAGTTTCTCTACTATATTCAGCTATAGTTTCTCCAGCCTCAATTCTCTCACCTATCCTAAATAGAAAACCAGCACCTTCTGGCAAAGGTACATTATATTCTTTTCCATCATCGCCTCTAATTATTAAAGTATAGACCCAATAATGAGATTCTTCGTTATATATATAATCAATTTTTCCTCTATCCCGATCATATTTAATCCCTACAAATGTAAATCTTCTATTTTCCCCATTTTCTTTCCTTACACTTAATACCTTACCATTATATGGTGACATGATATATCTTAAGTTAGGTTCTATATATCCCAAACTCATCCCCTTGGTTACAACTTCCCCTTCGTATGCAGACAAAACAGTACCAGGCGGTAATAAAATTTCTTCTTTTTCATTTACACCTTCAATTATTATTTTTGCCTTAGGACTTACCACTACTTTTTCTTTCTTTCCAAGCACTTCAAATCTTTCTCTAAATTTAATATTTTCAAATTTTACATTTCCAGTTACTCTAACTTGAATATTTTGATGGCTTATAGAGGTTAATGCTACTCCACCAGTATGGAAAGTTCTCATAGTAAGCTGTGTACCAGGTTCTCCAATAGACTGAGCAGCAATAACACCTACAGACTCACCTATATTAACTATTCTATGCATAGCTAAATCTTCACCGTAGCATTTTTGACAGATACCTTTTTCACTTTTACATGTCATAGGAGATCTTATTTTAATTCTTTTTATACCTGCAGCCTCTATTTTTTTAGCCTTTTCTACATCTATATATTCATTTCTTCTTACAATTAGCTCACCTGTATCTGTATAGACATCCTCCGCTACAAATCTTCCTATAATTCTATCCTTGAGCGTTAATACAATCTTTCCTTCATCTTCTAATGGTTCCACATATATTCCATCATTTGTTCCACAATCTTCTTCTTTTATTACAAGACTTTGAGCAACATCCACTAATCTTCTTGTTAAATATCCAGAATCTGACGTTCTCAAAGCTGTATCTACTACTCCCTTACGAGCACCATAAGATGATATAAAATGCTCTGACATAGTAAGTCCTTCATAGAAATTTGACTTAATTGGTATATCCATAATTCTACCTGAAGGATCAGACATTAATCCGCGCATTGCTGCAAGTTGTCTTACTTGATCCACATTACCTCTTGCACCCGAAAAGGCCATCATAAATACTGAATTAAGCATATCAAAATTAGCAAGCATTATATCTTTTACTTCTTCGGTTGCTTTAGTCCATATTTCAATAGCCCTATGATATCTTTCTTCTTCAGAATAAAGACCACTTTCTACTGCTTTTTGTAAGTTTAAAGCCTCCTCTTCAGCCTTTTTAATAACCTTTTCCTTTGCTTCTTTTGGTATTTCTATATCCACAATTGAGAAGCTAACTCCAGCTTTTGTAGCATACATAAAGCCTAATTTCTTGAGTTCATCCAAAAATTCTGCAGTCCTTCCCCAACCATACTCACTAAAGCACTTTTCAACAATTTTCCTGATTTCTTTTCTTGTTAAAACCCCATTATAATATCTTAATTTATCAGGTAAAACCTCATTTAAAATCAATCTACCTGGGGTAGTCTCAATATAAACTTTTTCAACAGGAAAATCCACTCCATACACTTCTTCCATGCTTTTTCTATAAACATACACTTTAGAATGTAAATCAACTTTTCTTTCATCTAAAGCAAGTAATACTTCTTCAGGACTTGAGAATCTTATATTTTCAACTTCTCTTCCTGGTACCATTAAGGTAAGATAATAAAGTCCAATAACTATATCCTGAGTTGGTAATGTTAATGGTTTTCCATGAGCTGGAGAAATAAGGTTATTAGAAGAAAGCATAAGGAGACGAGCTTCAGCTTGAGCCTCTAAGGAAAGAGGCACATGAACAGCCATTTGATCTCCATCAAAATCTGCGTTATATGGTGGACATACCAAAGGATGGAGCTGAATAGCATTTCCATCTATTAATTTAGGCTCAAATGCTTGAATACTTACCCTATGTAAAGTAGGTGCTCTGTTTAAAAGAACAAGTTTTTCTTTGATTATTTCATCTAGTACATCCCATACTTCAGAAGTTTCTCTTTCAATTTTTTTCCTTGCATTCTTAACATTTGTAGCAAAACCATGTTCTATTAATTTATTTATTACAAATGGTTTGAAAAGCTCCAAAGCCATTTTTTTAGGCAATCCGCATTGATGTAACTTCAATTCTGGTCCTACCACAATAACAGCTCTTCCCGAAAAATCAACTCTCTTACCCAATAAATTTTGCCTAAATCTACCTTGTTTACCCTCTAAAATATCAGATAAGGATCTAAGAGGTCTTCCACTAGCATTAGTAACAGGTTTTCCTCTTCTTCCATTATCTATAAGCGCATCTACCGCTTCTTGTAACATTCTTTTTTCATTTCTTACAATTATTTCGGGAGCATTTATTTCTAAAAGCTTTGCAAGTCTGTTATTTCTATTTATCACTCTTCTATAAAGATCATTTAAATCTGAAGTAGCAAATTTTCCTCCCTCAAGTTGAACCATAGGTCTTAAATCTGGTGGTATGACTGGTAATACCTCTAATATCATCCACTCAGGTTTATTTCCAGATAATCTAAAACTTTCCACAATCTCTAATCTTTTAATAAGTTTTGCTTTCTTTTGTCCTTGTAATTCATTTATCTGTTTTCTTAAATCATAAGAAAGTTCCTCAAGATCTATTTCTTTAAGAAGTTTTTTGATGGCTTCAGCACCCATTCCTACTTTAAAGCTATTACCAAATTCGCTCAGAGCTTTTTCATATTCTTCCTCTGTAAGAATCTGCATCTTTTGTAATGGTGTATCTCCTGGAGATAAAACTATGTATGAATGGTAATAAATAACCTCTTCCAATTGCTTACTGCTTATATTTAAAAGTAATCCTATATAGTTAGGTACATTTTTAAAATACCATATATGAACTACAGGTACCGCCAATTTTATATGCCCCATTCTCTCTCTTCTAACATCACTTTTTGTAACCGTAACTCCACATCTATCACAAGTTATACCTTCATATCTTTGCCCTTTATATTTACCACAATGGCACTCATAATCCTTGACTGGTCCAAATATTTTCTCACAAAAAAGGCCATCCCTTTCAGGCTTAAAAGTTCTATAATTTATTGTTTCAGGCTTTTTAACTTCTCCATAAGACCAATTCAATATATCTTCTGGAGAAGCTAATCCAAAAACTAATTTATCAAAATCTTTAATTCTCAAGGTTTAATCCTCCCCTTCCTTAAGATTCATTNTCAAGCTTATAAAGATTTACTAATTTNTTACCAATATAGGCTGAGACTTTTATGCCTAATCCTTGTAATTCCCTTACAAGAACCTTAAAGGATTCAGGAATACCNGGTTCTTTTATAAGATTTCCAGATACAATAGCAGAATAAGCTTCAGTTCTTCCAGTCACATCATCAGATTTATAGGTTAACATTTCCTCTAAAGTATGGGCAGCTCCATAAGCCTCTAATGCCCAAACTTCCATTTCTCCAAATCTTTGACCTCCAAATTGAGCTCTACCACCTAATGGTTGTTGAGTTACAAGAGAATAAGGCCCNACAGATCTTGCATGAATCTTATCATCAGCAAGATGTATGAGCTTCATTATATACATATAACCCACGGTAATTTTTTGATCAAAAGGTTCTCCTGTTCTTCCATCATAAAGAGTTACACGTCCATCCTCTGGAAGACCTGCTTTTCTTAACATCTCCTTAACAAGATTTGCAGATCTATTTTCTCCTAATACCTCATCAAAGGGTGGTACTATAGCATAAATACCGAGTTCATTAGCAGCCCATCCTAAATGAGTTTCAAGAATCTGTCCTACATTCATTCTAGAAGGTACTCCTAAAGGATTTAATATTATATCTACAGGAGTACCATCCTCTAAGAAAGGCATATCCTCTTCTGGTAATATAGTAGCAATTACACCTTTATTACCATGTCTTCCAGCCAATTTGTCCCCTACAGAAATCTTTCTAATTTGAGCAACTCTTACTTTAACTATCTTATTTACTCCTGGAGGTAATTCATCATCATTTTCTCTTGTAAGAACCTTAACATCTATTACTTTACCCCATTCACCATGAGGCATTCTCAAAGAAGTATCTTTTATCTCCCTTGATTTTTCTCCAAAAATTGCTCTGAGTAACCTTTCTTCTGGAGTTAGCTCGGTCTCTCCCTTTGGAGTAACTTTTCCAACTAATATATCATTAGGACCAACTTCTGCACCTATCATTATTATTCCATCCTTATCTAAGTACCTTATAGCATCTTCACTTATATTAGGAATATCTCTTGTAATTTCCTCAGGGCCCAATTTTGTGTCTCTTGCCTTTATCTCGTATTCCTCAATATGGATAGATGTAAAGATATCTTCTTTTACTAATCTTTCGCTAATAATAATAGCGTCCTCATAGTTATAACCACCCCAAGGCATAAAGGCCACAAGGACATTTCTTCCAAGAGAAAGTCTACCTTTGGATGTAGATGGACCATCTGCAAGAATATCTCCCTTTCTAATTCTTTGGCCAACTTCAACAATTGGTTTTTGATTCCAACAAGTTCCCTGATTGGTTCTTCTATACTTTATTAAGTTATATTTTTTCTCCTTTTTATCATCTGTCTCTATAACTATTTCCGATGAAGTTACTCTTTTTACCACTCCATCCACATCTGAGATCACCATTACTCCAGTATTTCTTGCTACTGTCTCTTCTATACCAGTACCAACAAGTGGTGGCTCTGTATTTATTAAGGGGACAGCTTGCCTTTGCATGTTAGCCCCCATAAGAGCACGGTTAGCATCATCGTGTTCAAGGAAAGGTATTAAAGCCGTAGAAATACTCACTGTTTGATATGGAGAAANCCCAATAAAATCCACTTCCTTAGGAGAACAGAGAATAAATTTACCCTTTCTTCTTGCGTGTACTAATTCATCAACTATTTCTTTATCCTCATTGAGATGAACATCAAAAGAAGCAATGGTATATTTCTCCTCGTCAGTAGCAGAAAGATATACTATTTCGTTAGTTATTTTTCCATCTTTTACCTTATAATATGGTGTTCTAATAAAACCATAATCATCTACTATCGCTAACGTAGAAAGATAGTTTATCAAACCTGCATTTGGACCTTCTGGGGTTTCAATAGGGCATACTCTACCATAATGAGATGGATGTATATCTCTTACTTCAAAGGTAGCTCTTTCACGAGTTAATCCTCCAGGTCCTAATGCACTTATCCTTCTCTTATGGGCTAGTTCTGAAAGTGGATTTGTTTGATCCATAAATTGGGATAATGGATTTCTATTGAAGAATTCCCTCACTGCCGCCATCAATGGNCTNGTACTTACTAAGTTTATTGGACTTGCTTGTTCTGGATCAGTTAAAGCCATTTTTTCCCTTATTAATTTCTCTACTCTTGCNAGTCCAGCCCTAAATTGAACTTGTAAAAGCTCTCCTACAGATCTTATCCTCCTATTTCCTAAGTGATCAATATCATCCACATCNTCNTTTCCTGTTTTAACCATAGTGATTCTTTTGATAATTTCTACAAAGTCTTCTTCAGTTAAAGCATAATTATCTAAAGGGATATTTAGACCTAACCTCTGATTAAGTTTATATCTTCCAACTTTTCCTAAATTATATTTTCTTACATCAAAAAATTGTTGCTTAATTACTCTTAAGGCTTCGTCCTCTTTGCTTGGAACATCTCCTGGTCTCAATCTACTACATGCTTCGAATATTGCCTGAGTTCTATCACTTACGTTATCTCTTGAAAAAGTAGTTTCAAGATAACTTAATTCATCTTTTCCTAAATATTGTGAAAAGAAATCAAGCTCATATCCCAAAGCCCTAAGGATAAGAGATACTGGAAATTTTTTAATACCATTGGGATGAATAAAAATCATTCCATTGCCATCAAGTTCGAATTCTATCCATCCACCTCTCGTAGGAATAAGGGTTGCTATAATACTGTGTCCTTCTTCTTGGAAGAATACACCTGGAGATCTTGTTATTTGGTTTACTATGACTTTTTCTGTCCCATTTACAATAAAAGTAGCTCTTTCTGTCATTTGGGGAATATTTCCCAAAAATACCATTTGTTCTTTAATATCTTTTATGTTTTTGTTCTCATCCTTAAAGTAAAGCCTTGCTCTAACATATATGGAAGATTCATAAGTAAGACCCTTCTCTAAACATTCATCAGGAGATTTTTGGGGTGGATCGATTTTGATGCCATCTTCTGTTGTAACAAATACCAAAGAAAGTCCCTGTCTTGTTGATTCAATAGGACTAATTTCGTTTAAAACCTCTCTTAAACCATCTTTTAAAAACCAATTAAATGAGTCATATTGAATTTTAAGAAGATCAGGAATATTTTGAAAAATAGGTCTATCATCATCCCAAAAAACAGTAATATTATAATCCTTTTTCCTCATACCTCATCTCCTTTTCCCTATTTTGTAATTAGACAAAACTATATTATACTATAGAGAGGTTATATTTTAAATATAAAAAGAAAAAGAAATTCCTAAAAAATTTAGGAAATATGTTTCACTTTTGGGTTTATTTTACTTTCTTTTTCTTATTTCTGATTTTTTTCTTTAATTTTTTATCACTATAAAAATTCCTATTAAAATAAATAATATACCAACAACTTTTTCAAATATACTCTTAGGAATATATCTTGTCAATAAACCACCAAGATAAGCCCCTAAAAAAGAAATTAAAGACAAAGCTAAAGCTGCACCTAAAAAAACCCAAAAAGGCTGTTTTGTTTTTACAGAAAGACTCAAAACAGCAAGTTGAGTTTTATCACCAAGCTCTGACTAAAAATATAGCTCCAAAAGTCAATAAGAGTATTTCTATTTTACTCTTTAAATCCAATTTATAGCACCTCCATATTATACACTAAATAAATATACACTGTAAAAAAGTAGTATAATATATGTCTAAACTATTTACAAGGAGGTGAAAAAATAAATGTGGAATGTGATAATTACTGGTATAGCAAGCTTTCTTACGGATATAAGCACAGAAATGTTCTATCCTTTAATATCTTTCTATCTTCTTGCCTTAGGTGCTGGACCTGCCATATTAGGAATAGTAGAAGGTTTTGCAGAAAGTATAGCATCTCTTTTAAAAGTTTATTCAGGTTATATTTCAGATAAAATTAGAAAAAGAAAACCCATTGCAATAGCAGGATACGCTCTTTCAGCCTTTGGTAAAATCTTTTTATATCTTGCAGGTTCATGGATTGGAGTTTTTATTGGTAGACTCCTTGACAGATTTGGCAAAGGAATAAGGACCGCTCCTCGAGACGCACTTATTGCGGAATCTTCTATAGAAAATCGAGGAAAAGCATTTGGACTTCATAGAGCAATGGATACTCTTGGGGCTTTTTTTGGGGTTCTAATATCCATATGGATAATAAGTTCTTTGGGAATCAAAGAAACATCTTCTAATTTATCTCTTTACATACCTACCTTTAAAAAGATAATACTAATAAGCATAATCCCAGCCTTTCTTGGTGTCTTAATATTATTCCTTGCAAAAGAAACCATGAAACATAATTCAACATCTAAATTAACTTTAAAAATAAAATGGAAGGATCTGGATAAAAGATTGAAAGCTTTTCTAATATTTACTTTTATATTTACGCTCGGAAATTCCTCTAACCAGTTTCTATTTTTAAGATCAAAGAATTTAGGTGCATCAATGCTTGATGCACTTTATCTTTATCTTTTATACAACTTAGTTTATACATTATTTTCATTTCCTGCGGGCGCTTTATCAGATAAAATAGGACGCAAAAAAATCTTGATCATAGGATATTTATTCTATGGTTTAGTATATTTAGGCTTTGGATTTGTATCTAAATTTTCCTATTTATGGCTACTTTTTGGACTTTATGGACTTTATATATCCTTTACAGAAGGAGTTGAAAAAGCCCTTATTGCAGATCTCGCACCACCAGATTTAAGGGCTACGGTAATTGGTCTTCACGCCACCTTAGTGGGTATAGGATTATTCCCAGCCTCCTTTTTAGCAGGTCTTTTATGGAGTTATTTTGGTCCATCTGCCCCTTTTCTTTTTGGAGGATTTTTAGGAATACTTTCAGCTATAGGATTAATCTTTATTCTTTAACATTTTCATAGTATAATTAATAAAATTATGAAAGATGAGGAANGCTTACTTCAGGAATTATTACAAGCATCAAATAATAAATATTCTTCAGAAAACCTGAAGAAAGCCTTCCTCTTTGCACAAAAGGCTCATAAAGATCAATTTAGAAAATCTGGAGAACCATACATAACTCATCCTGTTGAGGTTGCCAAAATACTCATGAATCTTGGAATGGATGAAACTGTAGTAATAGCAGGTTTGCTTCACGATGTTTTAGAAGACACAAATATCACCCCTTTAGAATTGGAAAAAGAATTTGGAAAAGATGTTCTTTCCTTGGTAGATGCTATTACAAAATTAGAAAGATTAAGTTTTTACCCCACAGAAGCTTATAAAGCTCAAAATTTGAGAAAAATGTTTATAGCTATGGCGAAAGACATAAGAGTAATAATAGTCAAGCTTGCAGATAGATTACATAATATGCAAACTCTTCAATATCATGATGAAGAAAAAAGAAAAAGAATAGCAAAAGAAACCTTAGAAATCTATGCACCCCTTGCTCATAGATTAGGTGTTTGGGACATAAAGTGGAGATTAGAAGATTTAGCTTTTAGATATTTAGAACCAGATAAATATCATTACGTAGCCAATAAAGTAGCTGAAACTAGAAAAAAGAGAGAAGAATTTATTGAGAAAGCCATTGAAATAATTAAAGAAGAACTTAAAAAAGCTAACATAGAGGCAGAAGTCACTGGAAGAGCAAAACACCTTTATAGCATTTATACAAAAAATGATTCGTAGAGGAATTGAAATAGAAGAAATGTATGATTTATTAGGAGTAAGAATTATAGTAAATAATGAGATAGAATGTTATGAAGTATTAGGAATTACCCATAATTTATGGAGACCAGTTCCTGGAAGATTCAAAGATTATATTGCCAATAAAAAATCTAATAACTACCAATCACTTCATACTACAGTGATTGCTATGGATGGAAAACCCCTTGAAGTACAGATTAGAACATGGGAAATGCATAGAATAGCAGAATACGGAGTTGCTGCACATTGGCTTTATAAAGAAGAGATAAAGAAGCCCGATTCTTTTGAAGAAAAATTATCATGGTTAAGACAACTACTTGAATGGCAAAAAGAATTGATGGATGATCAAGAATTCTTAGATTCTATAAGAAGTGATCTTTTTGAAAGAGAGATCTATGTTTTTACTCCTAAAGGAGATATTATTGCTCTACCTCAAGGATCAACTCCTTTAGATTTTGCCTATGCTATACATACTGAAGTGGGCCATAGATGTAAAGGAGCTAAAGTAAACGGTAAAATAGTTCCTTTAAATTATGTTCTTCAAAATGGAGATATTGTCGAAATCATAACAAGTAAAGAAGAGGGAAAACCAAGTAGGGACTGGCTTAATATTGTAAGAACAAGTCAAGCTAAAAATAAGATAAAGCAATACTTTAAAAAATTAGCAAGAGAAGAAACACTTCAAAAAGCCAAAGAAACTATCGAGAATGAAATAAAGAAAAATGAAGATTGGCTAAAAGAAGTGTTAAATAAAGATGAGATTTCTATAAATGATTTGTTAGAATCTTCCATTGGTAAGAATTTCTTGAATGAACATGGTTTCAAAGAAATAGAGTCTTTCTTACTTAGCATAGGTACTGGAGAAATAACCCCTCAACAATTTATTGAGAGGTTTAAGAAGGAGCTTAAAAAAGAAATTATTGTGACTTTGGGGGAAACTGAAAAAAACAAATTAGTAGAAGGTCTCGAAATATCTGGATTAGATAATATTATGATCAGAATTGCAGAATGTTGTAACCCTATACCAGGAGACCAAGTTATTGGTTATGTATCAAAAGGAAGGGGCATAGTGGTACATAGAAAAGATTGTCCTAATCTTTTACACCTTAAAAATAGATACCCAGAAAGAGTTATTACTATTGAATGGCAAAAACTCAAAGGTGGAGGAAAATATAAAACAGGTATCGAGATAGATGCTATAGATAGAGTAGGCTTATTGAAAGATCTAATAGAGAGAATCTCACAGGCAAGAATAAATATATTGGACTTAGGAACAAAGGTTGGAAAAGATGGCATAGCAAGAATAAAAGTAGTTGTAGAGATTGACAATCCTTTAACCTTCAATTATCTTATGGAAGAGATAAAAAAATTAATCTGATGTCATTTCAGTTAGAAGAGCTGTGAGAATATAAATGAGAACAGTCATACAAAGAGTAAAGAGAGCAGAGGTAAGAGTAAAAGGAGAAGTAATAGGTAAAATTTCTCAAGGACTTCTAATTCTCTTGGGAATAGCTCAAGAAGATACAGAAGAAGATATTATAATGTTAGCAGACAAAATCATTAACTTAAGAATTTTCTCAGATAAAGAGGGAAAAATGAACTTAAGCATTAAAGAAATAAATGGAGAAATCCTTGTAGTCTCTCAATTTACCTTATATGCTGATTGTAGAAGAGGAAGAAGACCCGATTTTACAAGGGCTGCAGAAAAAGAAAAAGCCTATTTTCTCTACAAAAAATTTATAGAATATATAAAAACACATATAGATAAAGTACAAGAAGGAGAATTTCAAGCTTACATGGAAGTTGAATTAATAAATGATGGTCCAGTAACTATTATAATTGATACCGAAGATCTTAAAAAACCAAGGAGGGCTAAAGAATGAACATGGAACTTCCCCGTGGAGTACAAGATATACTTCCTGAAGATATCCCATATTGGCAACTTGTAGAAAACACAGCCAGAAAACTTTTTGAATCTTATAACTATGAAGAAATAAGGACTCCCATATTTGAATACACAGAACTTTTTAGAAAAGGCACTGGCGAAACTACAGATATTGTAATGAAAGAAATGTATACCTTTACAGATAAAAAGGGGCGTTCTCTCACACTAAGGCCAGAAGGTACTCCAGGAGTTATAAGAGCCTTTCTCACAAACAAAATATATAATCAGAAACCTGTATGGAAAGTATATTACATTGGTCCTATGTTTAGATACGAAAGACCTCAAGCAGGAAGATATAGACAATTTCATCAATTAGGAATAGAGGTTTTAGGAAGAAAAGATCCATATATAGATTTTGAGGTAATAAAATTAGCAGTAGATCTTTTGAAAAACCTTAAGTTAGAAAATTTAGAAGTGGAAATAAATTCGTTAGGTTGCATAAAATGTAGACCAAATTATAGAGAAGCTCTTATAAGCTATTTCAGAAAATACGAAGACCAACTTTCCCCCATAGATAAAGAAAGATTAGAAAGAAATCCATTAAGATTACTTGACTCAAAAGATGAAAAACTTATTGCTTTAAAAGATCAGGCTCCACAACCCATTGATTATCTTTGCGATGAATGTAAAATTCACTTTGAAAAAGTACAGAAATATTTAAGTTTAGATAATATCAAATATAAATTAAACCCAAAGCTGGTAAGAGGACTTGATTATTATACAAGAACCGTATTTGAGATTACCACCACAACTCTTGGATCTCAGAATGCAGTAGTCGGGGGAGGAAGGTATGATAATTTAGTAGAAACTTACGGTGGTCCATCCATCCCTGGCCTTGGTTTTGCTCTTGGTATAGAAAGACTTATTATTCTTTTAAAACAGCAAAACCATATATCTCTACCTTATATCCCTCTTATATTTATTACCCTTTCTGAAGATTATGTGGAGACAGGCATAAAACTTGCGAACATATTAAGAACAAAATATAGAGTTGATATAGGTTCTCCCCAAGAAAATTTAAGAACTCAATTAAAATGGGCAGATAAATTAGGGAGTTTTATTGTAATATTCTTAACTGAAGAAATCGAAAAAAATAAACTTAAGATAAAGAATTTTAAAACAGGAGAAGAAAAATATACAGATTTAAACTTCAATACTATCTTAGAAGACATTGAGACTATGCTATAATTACAAAGAATTTCACACAAGGGAAAGGTGGGAAAGATTTTGAAAAGGAACTATTATTGTGGAGAAATAAACTCAAAAAATATAGGTGAAACAGTAATTTTAAGTGGATGGGTACATAGAATTAGGCATCATGGTGGACTTATCTTTGTAGATCTTAGAGATAGAGGTGGAATTATTCAATTAGTATTTGATCCATCTATTTCTCAGGAAAGCTATGACATTGCAGATAATTTAGGTAATGAATGGGTAATAACAGTAGAGGGCAAAGTTAGAAAAAGACCTGAAGGAATGGAAAATCTTAAAATACCAACAGGAGAAATTGAAATCGAAGTAAGAAAAATAAAAGTAGAAAATACAGCTAAACCCCTTCCCTTTAACCTATGGAGCAATAAGGAGATTGATGAAACAGTTAGATTAAAATATAGGTATTTAGATCTAAGAAGAGAAAAAATGCAATATAATATAACCTTTAGGCATAAATTTATTCTTTCCATAAGAAATTTCTTATCTAAAAAAGGTTTTATAGAAATCGAAACCCCATATTTAATTGTAAGTACTCCCGAAGGAGCACGTGATTTTTTAATACCAAGTCGACTTCAGCCTGGAAAATTCTATGCTCTCCCCCAATCCCCTCAATTATTTAAACAAATTCTTATGGTATCAGGATTTGATAAATATTTTCAAATAGCGAGATGCTTTAGAGATGAGGATTTAAGAGCTGATAGACAACCTGAGTTTACCCAGCTCGATATGGAAATGTCTTTTATAGATCAAGAAGATGTATTTAATATTATAGAAGAGTTATTTAAAATAACTCTTAGAGAGACTTTAGATATGGAAATCCAAATCCCCTTTATCAGATTAACTTATGATGAAGCTATGAACACATATGGAAGTGATAAACCCGACTTAAGATACGATCTAAAAATAACTGACGTAACAGATCTTTTTTCTAAATTTCTCCTTAGAGTTTATAAAAAATACTATCGCAAACAATGGTGTGGTAAAAGGAATAATGTTGAGAGGAATAATACCAACAAGGAGAGATTGGAGCATCATAGAGAACAAAGTAAAAGAATTAAAAGGTAAAGGAATAATGTGGTTCTCTTATGCGGATGGTGAATTAAAATCTTCCATTAACAAATATCTAAGTGACGAAGATAAGGCTAAAATCATTGAAACATTAAATTTAAAACCTGGAGATTCCTTTTTTAGCATTGCAGGTGAGTGGAAAGAGGTAGTAAAAATCCTTGGAATCGTGAGATTAGAGCTTACCCAAATATTTAATATTCCTAAAAAAGAAGGACTTTTTTTCCTTTGGGTTACAGACTTCCCTCTTTTCGAATATGATGAAGAAGAAAAAAGAATTGTAGCTGAACATCATCCATTTACTTCTCCCAAAGAGGAAGATCTTCCCTTATTAGACACCAATCCATTGAAGGTTAGAGCTCAGTGTTATGATTTAGTATTAAATGGTACTGAATTAGGGAGTGGAAGTATAAGAATTCATCAAAGAGAAATTCAAGAAAAAATATTTAATATATTAAATATTTCTCCTGAAGATGCAAAGAAAAAATTTGGATTTCTTTTAGAAGCCTTTGAATATGGAGCTCCACCCCATGGAGGTATAGCGTTAGGGATAGATAGAATAGTTGCTATTCTTACTAATTCCCCATCTTTAAGAGATGTGATTGCTTTTCCAAAGACTCAAAGTGGGACTTGTCTTTTAACAGGAGCTCCCTCAGAAGTTGATCCAAAACAATTAGAAGAAGTACATATTAAAGTAGTCCTACCTGAAGGAGAGAATTAAATGAATTTCTATAGAAAAAGCTATTGAGCTTCATAAAGAGAAAAAAGGTAAATTGGAGATAAAGCCTAAAGTACCATTAGAGAATAAAACCGATCTTTCTTTGGCTTATACGCCTGGGGTTGCAGGAGTATCTCAAGCTATCCATAAAAAATCTGATTTAGTTTATGACTTCACTATAAAAGCAAATACCGTAGCAGTTGTTAGCGATGGTTCTGCAGTTTTAGGTCTTGGAAACATCGGTCCTTTAGGAGCTATACCCGTAATGGAAGGGAAGGCAATATTATTTAAGAAGTTTGCCAATATAGATGCTTTTCCTATATGCTTAAATACACAAGACCCAGAAAAAATAATAGAAATTGTTTATAATATATCTCCTATATTTGGAGGGATTAACCTTGAAGATATATCAGCACCAAACTGTTTTTATATTGAAGAAAAACTCATTGAACTATTAGATATACCTGTATTTCATGATGACCAACATGGTACTGCAATAGTAACTTACGCAGCTCTCATAAATGACCTTAAAACTAAAGAATTTAAAACTGAATAGAAATAAAAATAGTGATATTAGGGGCGGGAGCTGCAGGAATAGCTATAGCAAAATTTCTTATTTCTGAAGGTGCAAAAAATATTAGATTAGTTGATCGTCATGGTATCATATATCCAGGAAGAAAAGATGGTATGAATCCTGAAAAAGAAAAAATAGCATCAATAATTAATCCTGAAAAAGAAAAGGGAGAATTAAAAGATGCCCTAAAAGATGCTCACGTGTTCATTGGTGTTTCTCAGGCAAATCTTTTATCTCCAGAGTATATAAAATTGATGAAAAAAGACCCTATTATTTTTGCCATGGCCAATCCTGTTCCAGAAATAATGCCTGAAGTTGCCCAAAAAGTGGGTGTAAGGATAATAGGTACTGGAAGATCTGATTATCCTAACCAAATAAATAATCTCCTCGCTTTTCCAGGTGTATTTAGAGGAGCCTTACTTGTCAGAGCAAGAGAAATAAATCAAGAAATGAAACTCTCTGCTTCTTTTGCCATTGCATCCTTAATCGAGGAACCAAGAGAAGACTACTTAATACCCTCCCCGCTTGACAAAAGAGTAGTTCCAAAAGTAGCGGAAGAGGTTGCTAAAGCGGCCATACGTACTAATGTAGCGAGAACGTTTAAAACAGAAGAAGAGATAAGGAAGGAATTGAAAATTATGTTAGGAGGAGAAGAAGATGAATAAAGAATTTAATACCATTGTTGTAATAGGATCTCAATGGGGAGATGAGGGAAAAGGAAAAATTATAGATATTATTTCACAAAATGCTGATGCAGTTGTAAGATTCAATGGAGGAAATAACGCTGGCCATACAGTGATAGTTAAAAATAAAACCTTTAAATTTAGACTTCTCCCATCCGGTATAGTTTCCGAAAAGGTAATTAATATAATTGCCACAGGAGTAATTGTCAATCTACCGGCTTTAGTAGAAGAGATTGAAGAATTAGAGAAAAACGGTATAAAGATAAAAAATCTTTACATTAGTGATAGATCTCCTTTAGTTTTGCCATACCATCCTATATTGGATAAATTTTTTGAAGAAAAAAGAGAAAAATCCAAAATAGGTACAACCGCAAGAGGTATAGGACCAGCTTACAGTGATTACATTGCAAGAGATAGTCTAAGAATAGGAGATCTACTCGATAAAGAATACTTTAGAGAAAGAATAACTCAAATATATGACTTTAAATCGAAAATATTATCTGAAGAATCTCTTGGATATAAAATAGAGGAAATTTATAATTCCCAAATAGAAGCTATAGAAAAATTATCACAAAAAGGTGTAATAATTACAGATACCTCTAAGCTTATAAATGATCTGATTGATTCAGGAAAAAAGGTATTATTTGAAGCTGCACAAGGCACTCTTCTTGATATTTATTATGGTACATATCCTTATGTTACCTCTTCATTTACCATAGCAGGAGGAGTATGCGTAGGAGCTGGAATAGGTCCTACAAAAAATTAAAAAAATAATAGGTGTAATAAAGGGATATACATCACGAGTTGGAGAAGGACCATTTCCAAGTGAAATTCACGACTCTATAGCAGAATATATAAGAGAGAAAGGACAAGAATATGGTACAGTAACTAGAAGACCTCGCCGTGTAGGTTGGTTGGATCTTGTAGCATTACGATATGCAAAAAGAATAAATAACTTTACAAGCATTGCTATTACTAAATTAGACGTATTGAGCGGTCTTGAGAAATTGAAGATTGTAGTAGGATATAGATATAAAGGAAAATTAATTGATGAATTTCCTTCTTCTTTAAATGTATTAAAAGATTGTGAACCTATTTTTGAAGAGATACCAGGATGGAAAGAAAATCTATTGGGAATATTAGATATCTCAAAATTACCTCAAAATACTATTAAATATTTAGANATGATTGAAAAGGAATTAGATACAAAAATCGAAATAATAGGAACAGGACCCGAAAGAAACGACATAATTATAGTAAAAGATCCTTGGGAATTATAGATGGAAATAGTAAGTAAATCTTCAGAACATACATATAAAATCGGAAAAACTATTGGAGAAAAGTTAAAACCAAGAGATATTTTAGCATTAATAGGAGATTTAGGAAGTGGAAAAACCACCTTTGTTAAAGGATTAGCTGAAGGCCTTGATATTAAAAATCCAATAAATTCTCCTTCTTTTCTGATAATAAAGGAATATAAAGGTAAATATCCATTCCTTCATATAGATGTATATCGTCTAAACAATCCTGAAATAGAACTTTTTAATATTGGTTTTGAAGATTATCTTAAGGATGACTACATTATTGCCATAGAATGGGCTGATAGAATTTTGAATTACTTACCTGATAAAAGACTTGAAATTGAATTTCTTCATATGAGTAATAACGAAAGAAAAATAATATTTAAACCTAAAGGAGAAAGATATAAAAATCTCATAGAGGAGCTTAAAGAATGTTTATTTTAAGCATAAATACAGCATCCAATAAGAGCAATATTGTTTTGTGGAAAGACGGAGAAATTTATGAGCTTTTTTATTCTACTAATTCCAGAACATATGGTGAGACATTAACGAGTAATTTACAAGAGCTTACTAAAAAAATCAAAATGGAATTTAAAAGATGTGGATATTTTTAGCGTAATCACAGGACCAGGATCATTTACAGGTCTAAGAATAGGAGTAGTTACTATAAAAACTTTAGCTCAAATCTATAAGAAACCAACTGTTGGAATATCATATTTAGAAGCCTTAGCCTCTCAGATTGCTTTTAAAGGATTAAAAGTACCAATTTTGTCTGCAAGAAAGGGAGAGATACATGCAGGTTTTTATGTGGATGAAGATCCTATCTATCCTGAAGATGTTTATCCATACGATACATTTCTAAGCCTGCTAAATAGATTTAGTAAAGACAATCATACAATAGTAACTGGAGATACACCTGAAGATCTAAAATTATTACTTCCTAAAAATATAATATTAACCCCAGAATTTATAAACTCAATCAGAGGAGAAACCCTCATATACATTACATTGAAAAAATATCAAAATGGGTATGTTAAAGACTATTCAACTCTACTTCCTGATTATAGACAAAAATCAAGTGCAGAAATTAACTGGGAGAGAAGACATGAAAGAACAGAATCAAAAAACTGAAATAAATATAGAAATAAGACCAATGAAATTTGAAGACATAGATTCTGTTGATGAAATAAATAAGTTATCTTTCTCTAATCCTTGGAGTAGAGAGAGCTTTGAAAAAGAATTAACATCTAATAAAATTGCAAGATATTTTGTGGCTGTACACAACGAAAAAATTGTCGGCTTTGTAGGGCTTTGGCTTATATTTCAAGAAGCCCAAATAACCACAATAGCAGTACATCCTGATTATAGAGGAAGAAAAATCGGAGATAGATTAATGGATTTTGTTATAGATTATTGTCTTAAAAATCAAGTTAGAAATATAATCTTAGAAGTTAGAGTATCCAATACTATTGCCCAAAATCTATATTATAAAAAGGGCTTTCAAAAAATAGGTGTTAGAAAATGGTATTATAAAGATGGAGAAGATGCCTTAGTAATGGTAAAAAAGTTCTTTCTTTAAGGNGAAACTAATGATAACAATTGGTATTGAAACTTCTTGTGATGAGACAAGTATAGCATTAGTAGAGGACGGAACTAAGATTTTAAGCAACATAGTTTCATCACAAATAGACATTCATAAAATATACGGGGGTGTAGTCCCAGAAGTTGCATCAAGGCTCCATGTAGAGGTTATAAATAAACTTATTGATGTGGCCTTAGAAAAAGCAAATTTAAGTTTTAAAGACATAGATTTAATAGCAGTTACCCATGGTCCTGGTCTAATTGGATCATTATGGGTAGGAATAATGGTAGGAAAAACCTTATCCTTAGCATTGGAAAAACCAATTGTTGGAGTAAATCATCTTGAGGGACATATTTTTGCCAACTTCTTAAGAGAAGATCCCCCTACATTTCCCTTTATATCTCTTATAATATCAGGAGGACACACAGAATATCTTTTAGTGGAAGGAATAAGAAAGTATAAATTATTAGGACAAACTTTGGATGATGCTGCTGGAGAAGCTTTTGATAAAGTGGCAAGAATATTAGGATTAAGTTATCCTGGTGGTCCAGAAATAGAAAAAGTAGCAAAGAATGGAAACCCAGTTTTCAATCTCCCTAAGGTAAAATGCGATAGAGATTTAGATATAAGCTTTAGCGGATTAAAAACAGCTATATTGTATCTTGTAAGGGATTTAAAAAATGAAGGGAAAGAAATTCCAGTAGCAGATATAGCTGCCTCTTTTCAGAAAAGAGTAGTGGAAGAATTAATAGAAAGAGCACTAATTGCTGTAAAAAAATTTAAAATTAATACATTAGTACTTTCTGGTGGTGTGATAGCAAATAGTTATTTACAAGAAAGGTTNNAAAAAATCTCTGTGGAGGAAAAGATAAAACTCTATTTACCCCCTAAAGAATTGTGTACCGATAATGCAGCCATGGTTGCTTCCGCAGGGTACCACCTATATAAAAATGGATATGTAAATGATCTTTCTTTATCAGCTATTCCAGATCTACCCTTAGGAGGTAGTTAATGAATAATTTGAACCGTACCCTCAAATCAGGGTTAAAATTTTCCATAGTAATAAGTGCAATTATTTTTGTAATTATCTTATTTTTTACTTACAGATTCAAGAACTTGGAATGCTCTACTTACTCTTAAATGGAATTATGTCTTATATATTCTTCTCCTTAATTTTTTAAGCTGGATATTTGCAGCAATTAGATACAAAATTCTTATAAAAGGTTTGGAAGGGGTAAATATAAAATTAATAGAGGCCTTACAAATACACCTTGCTTATTATTTTGCATCAAGCATAACCCCTACATCAGCAGGTGGCGAACCCTTAGAAATATACCTTCTTTCAAAGAAAAATATTAAAGTTGGACAAGCAACAGCATTAAGTCTTTTCAGATATGTTATTAATTCTCTAACTTTTGCTATTTCTTCACCTATTGTAATATATTTTTATTCTTATCTTTTTCCTCANCAAATAATTAAAAGATTAGTTCAATATAGCGCCTTACTCTTTTTCTTAATTGTTTTAGGTTTTATATTTGCACTGTACAAACCAAGACCTATTATAAGATTTATTGCTTATATTCTTCTCAAGTTAAGGAAACTGCCCTTCCTATCGAAAATACATCCTTATAAAATATTAAGAGTTGTCAATAATACTGTAAAAGATTTTCATAGCACTCTTTGGCTCTTCATAAAAGATAAAAAACTTACTATGTTCGGCTTTTTCTTCTTCAATCTTCTTTCTTGGTTTACCTATTTTTTAATAGCACCAGTTCTTATGATGAGTTTCCATTTGAAAGTTAATATAATCTCCGTAGTTTTAGTACAAATTCCAATCTTTTTCTTAATGTTCTATGTTCCCACACCAGGAGGAAGTGGAGTCATTGAAATTCTTCTTTCCCTCGCCTTTGCCCCCTTTGTACCCAAGTATATCTTGGGAATTTATATAATATTATGGCGAACATTTACCCATTATGTCACGTTATTAGCAGGTGCATTTGACTTCATATATGTCCTTGGGATCAAAAATTGAGAATAGGAAAAAATATAAAAAAGAGGTGATTATTCAATGATGAATACAAAAATAAAGGTAAACATAATATTTAAGCCAGGTATACCTTCTGCAAGAACAAAAGGTGGTGGAGATCAAACTGCTTGTAAGATGTTATATGAAGCTCTTAAAAAAAGAAATGATATAGAAGTCTATTATAATGGTCTTGTCAAAGATGGACCTTACGATATCCTTCATTTCCATTCCTTTGGAGATGTCTTCTTCAAATACGTAAAGAAAGAAAACAAAAGTAAAATTGTATTTACAGCTCATGTAATAGCAGATACCATGTTAGGTAGTGCTTTATTAGCTGAAAAATGGAAAGGTCTTTTTTCTCAATATCTTCTTCTCTTTTATAATCAGGCAGATGTAGTTATTGCTGTCTCCCCGTTAGAAGTAGAAAAATTAAAGGAAATGGGAGTAAAAACTAAGATTGTTTTTATACCAAATGGTGTGGATTTAAGTTTATTTAAGAAAGATGAAAATTTAAGAAGAAAGACAAGAGAAGAATTTAATATAAAAGACGATGACATTGTACTTTTAAGTGTAGGTCACATGATAAAAAGAAAAGGTTTTGATACTTTTGCAAAAATGGCTGAAAGATTGCCTCAATACAAATTTGTTTGGGTTGGCGGTATTCCTTTCTCATTCTTAAGTGGAGGATATTCTGAAATAAAGAAAATTATTAAAAATCCTCCAGAAAATCTAATCTTATCAGGTCCATGTCCTCACGATGAACTCAACAAATTTTATAACATGGCTGATATTTTCTTTTTCCCATCAAGACAAGAAAACTTTAGTATTGCTGTCCTTGAAGCATCAGCTGTAGGCTTACCTCTACTTTTAAGAGATTTAAAAGAATACAAAGAACCTTTATCCCCCAATTATGTATCAGGTACAGAAGAAACATTTGAAGAAAATATAAAACTTCTTGCCGAAAACAAAAACTTAAGAGAAGAATACTCTAAAAAAGCCTTGAAAATTGCTGAGAAATACAATATAGAAAGAGTTGCCGATGAAACTGTAAAAGTATATAAAGAAATATTAAATCTGTCATGAAAATAGCATTCTTTACAAATAACTATTTACCAAATACAGGAGGAGCTGCCATAGCTGTAGAAAGCTATAGAGAAGCTTTGGAGAAGCTTGGTCATGAAGTTCATGTATTTGCTCCCAAATATCCACCATGGTTCCCTAAATACAAAGAAGACAATGAAAAACATATAATAAGATTTCCGTCTATTGCATTAAGATTTATAACTCCTCAACCGTTACCCCTATATTTCCCTTTCTTAGTAGAAGATTACTTTANAAAACAAGATTTTGATATTGTCCATTCACATCATCCGTTTGTAATAGGAAAAACTGCTCTTAAACTTGCTAAAAAGTATAATAAACCAATTGTTTTTACCCATCATACTCAATACCATAAATATGTGCATTATATTCCCTTAATACCCCAAACCATAACCTCCAAAATTGCCATAAAAGAAAGCGTAAAATACTCTAATCAAGTAGATCTTGTAATTGCTCCCACAAAAGAAATTAAAGATATGATAATCAATTTTGGTGTAAAAACAAGAATAGAAGTCATACCTACAGGTATAGATTTTTCTTTATGGGAAAAACCTATTTCTAAAGATTTTTTAGACAAATTTCCATGGAAAGACAAAAAGATATTACTTTATGCTGGAAGACTTGCTAAAGAGAAAAATCTTGAATTTTTAATTCAAGCTCTTTCAAAATTATTAAAAGAAAGAGATGATATTGTGTTTTTAATTGTTGGTGATGGAGAAGAAAGAAAAAATCTGGAAAATCTTACAGAAAAATTAGATATAAAAGACAAGGTTATTTTCTTAGGATGGCATCCAAGAGAAGAGCTAATTTATTATTATAAAATAGCCCATATATTTGTTTTTGCATCCACCACAGAAACCCAAGGTTTAGTTACCTTAGAAGCTATGGCAGGAGGATGTGCTGTAGTAGCAGTAGAAGCCCCAGGCACAATAAGCTTAGTAGAAAATGGTAAAGAGGGTTTATTAGCGCAAGAAGATTACAATGATTTCTATCAAAAAGTTCTATATCTACTTAATAACGAATCACTTCTACATAATATGAAAAACAATGCAATTAAGAAGGCTACTCAGTTTTCGATAATGGAAAGCGCAAAGAAATTGGAAGAATTATATAAAGAAATCATAAAAAACAAAGAAAAAAATAAAAAAATTATAGAAAAATAAGAATTTTTGACATATATTTGCCATTTTTTTGCGTATTTTTCTGTTGAATAGATATTTAAAGTTAATATATATTTATTTTGGTTTTAGCACTCATCTACTTAGATTGCTAATAAAATTATGAAAGGAGGTCGAGACTTGTGAAATTGCGTCCTATTGGTGATCGTGTAGTGGTCAAGGTTATTGAGCAAGAAGAAAAAACAAAAGGAGGTATTGTTCTTCCTGACACTGCAAAAGAAAAACCCCAGCAAGGAAAAGTAATAGCAGTAGGTACTGGCAGAATCCTTGATAATGGGCAAAAAGTCCCATTAGAAATCAAAGAGGGAGATAGAGTTATTTTTGCAAAATATGCTGGTACTGAAGTAAAAATTGAAGGTGAAGAATATCTCATCCTTAGTGAGAGAGATATCTTAGCTGTAATTGAAGAGTAAAAAAATTTAAAAAAGGAGGGAGAGAATATGGCAGCCAAATTAGTTAGCCTTGACATGCAAGCAAGAACAGCACTTATAAGAGGACTTGATATCGTAGCAGATACTGTAAAAATTACTTTAGGACCTAAAGGAAGAAACGTAGTACTTGAAAAGAAATTTGGAGCACCTGTTATCACTAACGATGGTGTAACCATTGCTAAAGAAATAGACCTTGAGGATCCATTTGAAAACATGGGTGCTCAACTTGTAAAAGAAGTAGCTTCCAAAACTAATGATGTAGCAGGTGACGGTACAACCACAGCTACAGTACTTGCTCAAGCATTAGTACATGAAGGAATGAAGCATGTAGTAGCTGGAGCTAACCCCATGTATGTAAGAAGAGGAATAGAAAAGGCAGTAGAGGCAGTAGTAGAAGAACTTAAAAAGATTGCAAAACCTGTAGAAACAAAAGATGATATAGCCCATGTTGCAGCCATTTCTGCTAATAACGATGAAGAAATTGGAAAATTAATTGCTGAAGCAATGGATAAAGTTGGAAAAGACGGAGTAATAACTGTAGAAGAATCTCAAGGTATTACAACTACCTTAGAACTTGTTGAGGGAATGCAATTTGATAGAGGTTACCTTTCTGCATATATGATTACAGATCCTGAAAGAATGGAAGCAGTATTAGAAGAACCATACATACTCATAACTGATAGAAAAATAAGTGCAGTAAGTGATATTCTTCCAATACTTGAGAAAGTTGTTCAAACTGGAAAGCCATTAGTAATAATTGCAGAGGATGTAGAAGGTGAAGCATTAGCTACTCTTGTAGTCAATAAATTACGTGGCGTTCTCCAATCCTTAGCTGTAAAAGCTCCTGGATTTGGAGATAGAAGAAAAGCAATGTTACAAGATATCGCTATCTTAACTGGTGGAGAGTTCATCTCTGAAGAAACAGGAATAAAACTTGAGAATGTAACATTAAATATGCTTGGAAGAGCAGAAAAAGTAAGAGCCAATAAAGACAAGACTACCATTATTGGAGGAAAAGGAAACAGAAAAGATATTGAGGCAAGAATAGCTCAAATTAAGAAACAATTAGAAGAGACTGATTCTGAATTTGATAGAGAAAAATTACAAGAAAGACTTGCAAAACTTGCTGGTGGAGTTGCTGTAATTAAAGTAGGAGCAGCTACTGAGGTAGAGCTTAAAGAGAAAAAACATAGAATTGAAGATGCTTTATCTGCTACAAGAGCTGCAGTAGAAGAAGGAATCGTACCTGGCGGTGGTGTGGCTCTTGTAAGAACTATTAAAGTTCTTGATAATGTAAAAGTAGAAAATGAAGATGAAAGGATTGGATTAGAAATTGTAAGAAGATCCCTTGATGTACCATTAAAGCTCATTGCTACCAATGCTGGTAAAGAAGGATCTATTATTGCAGAAAAAGTCAAAGAGATGGATGGGCCAATGGGATATGATGCTGCAAAAGATAGATTTGTAAATATGTTTGAAGCTGGAATTGTAGATCCTTGCAAAGTAACAAGATCTGCATTACAAAATGCTGCAAGTATAGCTGCATTAGTACTCACTACAGAAGGTCTTGTGGCTGAGAAACCAGAAAAAGAAAAGCAAACTCCACCTCCACCACCTGAGTACTAATTGAAAACAAAAGCCCCCAAGATTCTCTTGGGGGCTTT
>Ga0065718_1005047_pt1 | contig 28350 bp, 34 predicted proteins | sample GBSCel77sediment_2_FD_59105 | JGI IMG/M metagenome (GOLD analysis project Ga0065718, IMG submission 59105) | Hot spring sediment microbial communities from Great Boiling Spring, Nevada - cellulolytic enrichment CS 77C v3 (version 3) | ecosystem: Environmental > Aquatic > Thermal springs > Hot...
TCTTTTGAATATCTTTTTCGTGCCACCACTTCGCTATCACTTCCTCAACTTTCTTGGGATCGTATCTACCTTGGAAAAGCGACAAGTAAATCACGCTCCACCTTATTGTTGCCCATCCCCTCTGGAAGGGCTATCAAATTTGGCGGTACATTTCACTGCACGGATGGGGGTTAGTTGTACAATATAGCTTTTCTTCTTGATTATGCACATGAAACCGCAATACTTTTACGACAGTTAAATAACATGAATAAAGATTACGGCACATTTGTTAGTCGTGATTTTAAAACATTATGGGTCAGGAGATGCCCTTGATTGCGAAGTTTTTTACACGGTACCAATAGGGTAACTTTGCTTACTTAAGAGCCCTGCTACACTTCGGACAAAATATGTCGTCAGGTGAAACTTCGGTACCGCANAACTTGCANCTGAGNTCACCATATAACTCTCTAAACCTCCGCTTTTCATATCTTCTTCCAATAATAAGCGCAACTTCAAACATTAAAATGAGGGGTATGAATAATATGAAGTTGCCCGCTATTCCACCATCTGGTGTGATAAATGCCACAACTATGTACATGAATATGTAGATATACCCCCTGTATTTCTTAAACGGGGCTGTTCCAACTATGCCAAATCTTATGAGAAGTATGAGCACCGCAGGAAAGGTAAACACTGCACCAGTAGCTAAGGCTGTGAAAAAGACCATCGTATAGAAGGACATGGCAGTAACCGTGGCCTCTATTTTAAACATAACGGCGAATATTAACAAGAACCTCATCAAAGCCGGTAGGACAAAAAAGAATGCAAAAGCAACACCAACGAAGAATAGGGTTATGAATGCTGTCAGGAACGGATAGATAAGCTTCCTTTCGTGAGGATAGAGTGCAGGGTTGACGAAAGCGTATATCTCATAACCAATGACGGGCATGCTGAAAAGGAGCCCAACAAGTATTGAGGACACAATCCAGATCTCAAAGGGCGATGAAAGTTCGCCAGCTATCAGTTTCACACCTTCAGGAAGTACGTAATCGTTAACCAACGTGAGCACTCTTGCTATGATGGGCTCATAAATTTCTAGAAACTGTATNGGATTTGTGATGAGAGCAACAGGATCTGCAGGAAAAACCATCATNAACAATGTTGTGACGACTACTGCTATGAGTATGTGCNTGAGCCTCATGCCTAGTTCTTTGACATGGTCCCAGAAAGGAGCCTCTTTGCCAGACATCAGCTATGCCCCGACTTTTTGCTTACCATTCAGAAAACGTTATTAAGATAAATGTTTAGGGAAGGAAGATTACCGATTCATTAGGCAAAAAATCATCGATAACCCATTTTGCGTAAACTTTCCCCTAAAGCCTCAACAGCTTGACGATTTATGCCATCAACCTTAAAGGACATAACGTCTAAGATGGCATCGTACACCTTAACAGTCTTTTCCACACTAAGGTTTCCCATGTTGGCGACCCTTATGAGCGAGCCTTTCATGTTTCCCATACCGCCAGCGACCACTACGCCATGCTTAATCCTAAGCTCTTCGATAATTTCAGAATCCGTTACATTATTTGGTAACGAAATCGAGATTGTTGTAGGTGACCTGTACTCTTTCTCTGCGAACAGCTTCACGTTAGCTTTCTCGAGAACTTCGTAGATGCTGTTGGCAAAGTCCATGTGCCTCCTCATCCAATTATCTGCCCCATATTCTAAGACAATATTAAGCGCCTCATTCATTCCGTACATTAGGTTGACTGCCGGTGTGAAAGGTGTTTCACGATTTTCCTCGTAAAATTTTTTATATTTGATGAGATCAAAGTAAAAGGGTCTTCTAGAGCTCCTGATTTTATTCCAAGCATCTTCGCTTACGGTTATTATCGAGAGACCAGGTGGGCCTGCGTAACACTTATGACTACCGATAACACAAATATCTATACCCCAACTATCAATTTTGAGGGGCAACCCTCCAGCAGCAGAGACCGCATCTACTGCGACGAGAACGTTACGCTCTTTACATGCCTTGAGAATTTCGTGAAAATCTCTACTTGCTACACCAGTAGACGTTTCATTGTATACTAGCAATGCAACGTCGTATGTTCCTTCGTCGAGTGCTCCCTTAATGATTTCAGGAGTTGGAGCAGTTTGTGGTTTGATGTTTAAATAAGTAATCTCGGCACCGTAGAACTTCGCAGCTTCGGCAAACCTTTCGGAGAAAACACCGAACACCGGCGATAGCACTTTATCGCCTTTGTTTATTATATTCGACACAGCGCACTCTATGCCACCCGTAGCGGAGCATGCGAGAACGAATACGCTACCATCGGTTTTGAGTAACTTTCTAAATTTCTCAACTAGGGAAGTGTAGAGCTCCCGAAGCTCAGGTCCTCTATGACTGACTACTTGCTTGCACATCGCATCGAGGACACGCTTGTGAAGTTCCGTAGGACCNGGTGTTGCCAGCAACATTAAAAATTGCAAAAATCTCGGGTATTTTAAATCTTTTACACAAATTGCCTCATATTATGCGTGTACANATTTGTACATGTAAACATTCTAATGNTTCAAGTAAAGATTCTATAANTTTTGAACGGTATATTTTCCGATTGTCGTAGTTCNCNAGAATTTTCTTAACGTATATTGAATACATAATTTTGTCCATTGCTACGAATGTATTCATTTTTGCACATAACGTTTATTAAAGCTCAAAATTTGAAAAAGACACCATGCAGCGTAAAGTAGCCCTAAACGATAGTGAAATACCAAAGGAATGGTATAATATACTACCGGACCTACCGAAACCTCTTCCTCCACCAATAGATCCTGAGACGAGAGCTCCGGTCTCGCCGGCAAAACTTGAGAGAGTCTTTGCTAAGGAGTTACTCAGGCAAGAGATGAGCATGGAGAGGTGGATTCCAATACCTGAGGAGATAAGGGAAGGTCTACGCTCTGTGGAGACCAACGCCGCTGTATAGGGCGATAGGACTCGAGAGGTATCTGAAGACNCCNGCNAAGATTTATTACAAGTTTGTAGGGCGTGAGTCCACCCGGCTCCCATAAACCGAACACTGCTGTTGCACAAGCCTACTACAATATGAAAGAGGGGCAAGAGAGGCTAACCACAGAGACCGGTGCTGGTCAGTGGGGTTCTGCGCTTGCCTTCGGTTGCATGTTATTCAACCTAAAGTGCACGATTTACATGGTAAGAGCGAGCTATGATCAAAAACCTTATAGAAAGATAATGATGCAGATTTGGGGCGCAGAGGTACTACCAAGTCCCAGCGATAGGACAAACTTTGGAAGAAGCATATTAAAGAACGACCCACAGAATCCAGGAAGCTTAGGTATAGCGATAAGCGAAGCCATCGAGGATGCTTTGACACATGAAGGCACGAAGTACACGCTGGGTAGCGTACTCAACCATGTTCTAATGCATCAGACGGTCCAAGGCCTCGAGGCGAAGAAGCAGCTAGAGGTTTTGGACGAATATCCTGACGTGGTGGCCGGTTGCGTTGGAGGTGGGAGTAGCTTCTCGGGCCTCTTTTGGCCATTCTACTATGACAAAGTAACGAAGAAGGCTGAGAAGGACATAGAGTTTGTCGCAACCGAACCTACGGCCTGTCCCACCCTAACTAAAGGCATATACACTTATGATCATGGCGACACGGCAAGGTTAACGCCGCTTTTAGCCATGTACACAGTAGGTTCGGACTTCATCCCACCACCTATACACGCCGGAGGGCTAAGATATCATGGTGATGCGCCGACACTTTGTCTACTCGCGAAGGAAGGTTACATTAAGGCTGTAGCCTACGACCAAGTATCCGTCTTCGAAGCTGCAACGATATTCGCTAGGACAGAGGGAATCGTACCCGCACCTGAACCGTCTCACACGATAAGGTATGTGATAGATGAGGCTTTGAGGTGCAAGAGGACTGGTGAGAAGAAGACGATACTCTTTAACCTCTGTGGTCACGGACACTTCGATATGCATGCCTACGATGAGTTCTTTGCAGGGAAACTGCCTAAATGGGAATATCCCGAGAGCGCCATAAGGGACTCTATAGAAAAGTTAAAGAAGCTCTATCCATGGATTAAAGAGTTACCGTACTTGGGATGATCGGTCAGATGAGTGACCCTCCGAAAGTCTTAGTCTGCGATAAGGTCCATAAAGCTGGAATAAAAATGCTGCAGAACGCAGGTTTTGAGGTTACCTTAGCCGAGGGGATCTCCCACGAAGAGTTATTGAATGTTATCTCAGAATACGACGTAATTATGGTCAGGAGCAGAACAAAAGTAAGCAGGGACGTCATAAAGGCGGCAAATAAGCTAAAGGTAATCGCAAGGGTTGGGGCTGGTACGGATAACATAGATGTCGATACAGCTCATGAAATGGGAATAAAGGTAATCTGCGCCGGTGATGCCGTTGCGAATGCAACAGCCGAACTAACCGTGGGTCTCATGTTGGCCCTCTCACGGAACATATGCTTGCTAAATGAGGAAATGAAAAAGGGTGTTTGGCCCAAAGGAAAATGCGAAGGTGTGGAACTAAGGGGCAAGACCGTAGGTATAATCGGTGTGGGGAGGGTAGGTAGGAGGGTCGCGGAGTTAACGAAGGCATTTGGTATGGAAGTGCTATTGAATGATATAATTCCAATACCTGAAGACTTTCTGAAGAAAGTGTCGGGAAGGGTTCTTCCACTCGTAGATCTTTTGAAAGAATCGGACTACATAACGCTCCATGTTTCCTTGACACCTTCGACTAGGAAGTTGTTGAATAAGGACAATATGCGCTTCATAAAACAAGGAGCGTTCTTAGTTAACACGTCGAGGGGCGCGGTAATAGATGAAGACGCTCTTTATGAAGCCTTGGTAACCGGACGGCTTAGGGGTGCTGCTTTAGATGTATACAGTGTGGAACCTCCTGTTAACAAGAAGTTACTTGAACTTCCAAACGTTATATGCACACCGCATATAGGCGCCCAGACCTTAGAGGCTCAAGAGAGGGCCTCCGTCGAGGTCGCGTCAAAAATAATTGAGCTTTTTTCGTATGCAACCATCCGATAACTCAAACCAGCTAATTTTTATTACGTCCTTTAAGGAAATATAATACTTGACCTTGAGAAGAGATTATACAAAAAACCCTCTGTGGAAGACCCTCGTGGATACCGTTAAGAACATGAGCCTCTACCCTATCCACAAGTCTTATGTTAGAGACAAAATAATCATGAATGAACCATCCATAAGCGCAGAGGAGCTAAGTGTAAGATTAAGTATACCGTTGGGTGAGGCAATTGTTATCTTGGATGAGTTAAGGATGTACGCAGTAGATTTTGAGGAAGAGCTCAAGACTCCTTTGCCGGCTGAGCGAAAGTATAACCGTGTATGTTTAGGAGGCACCTTCGATGTAATCCATTATGGACACCTTGCTTTACTCTTGACGGCTTTCAGGAATGGTAAGAAAGTGACGATAGGTGTTACTAGCGATGAATTTGCTAAGAAATTGGGAAAGACTCACGATGTAAAGCCTTACAATGAGCGTATAAGCAATTTGAAGAAGATTTTAGAGAAATATGGATGGATCGATGATGCAACAATAGTCAAGCTCGACGACCCTTACGGCCCTGCGGTAACCGACGCTATTATGGAGGCGATCGTGGTCAGCCCATTCACCGCATTCAGAGCCCTAGAAATAAACACCATCAGGGCCGAGAGTTTGATGAAACCTTTAGACGTGATAGAATGCCCGTTAATCCTCGCGGAGGATGGAAAACCAATATCGTCCTCGAGAATAATTAAGGGTGAAGTAACACCCGAAGGGAGGCTTGTCCGCTCCTAGCCTCCCTTGAAGGACCTTGGTATGGGTGTAGTGTACATAACATACCCTACCCATCCTACGACAAAGAAGAAGAATAAAACAATGATTAGTATTGGGATTTTCACGGCGAGTTCAGGGTCAAGACCGTTTATGAAGCCGAAGAACCACGTTATGTAGAACGTAGCCAAGATGACGGAGACCAGCATCAGAAAAAAGCCGAAAGCCTTACCCAATCTCATAGGATTTCAAGCCGAATAACATGCTGTACTTAAAATTAAATGTATCTTCTAAACAATTAGCTACCTTCTCAACTTTCTCAGGAGTGCTATATCTAACGTCTTGTACATCCTGTACACGTGGACACTAAGCAGGAGGGCTAGCGCTATGACTGCCGCTCCCACGGCCATAGAGATAAGGACAACACTCTGGGCAAACGGGTCTATCACACCTCCAGGAAAGTTTGTAGATAGTGCTATGAAGTTTAGGTGAGCAGCGTTTATCATTATCTCAATACCTATTATCATCTTTATGATGCTCCTCTTCGTCGCTAAGACATAGATGCCAATTACGAAAAGTAGAACGGCAGCAAGAATATAATATAGAATGAAAAGTGACATTTTCACTCCCTCCTAAGTAGGACCACGAGGGCCATAACAAAGGCCAATAAAGCTATAGCTAGTGCGACCATTGCTGGGAATAAATCCTCCCATATGTAAACGCTTATAGCTTTACCAGATTCTAAAGCGCTGGGTGCTATAAGCCTGCTTGCTGCATCATTCCATCGCTCATATACAGGTGGATTAGTTGCAAAACTGTATAGAATAACAATTGCTAGCACGAGAGTTGATATTGAGCCTAGAAGTTCTATATGCTTCATTTTTCTTTACCTACCGTCAGAGAAACTACGACTAACATAAGAGCTATCAAACCACCAGCATAAACTAGTAGTTGCACTATGCCAGCGTAGTACGCCCCCATTAGTATGAACAGAATTCCTATGGTGGCTGTCATACCAAAAAGTCCAAATATTGACCTATACAGGCTATTTGCCTCAACGGCCAGAATTGAGAACGCTACAGAGAGCGAGAGTAATAACAACAAAGTGACCTCGTACATCATGTGACCACCTCCAAACCCCACGAATACATGGGTAATAAAGGTTATTCCACTCAAGTTATGCTAAAACTTATCTTTGGGACGTATTGTTTTAGGGTGGGTTGTCTGAAGTCAGCGCTAAACAAAGGAAGATAATACGTTTCATTGTGTTGACCTTTGTCCTGACTTATAGTCTAAACTTAGGCATGGCCTTAGCGTTCAACTTCAAGTTACCGGCTGAAGCTAGGACGTCCATGATGACTATGATGCTCGTGCCGGCCTTTTCGGCAATTGTCCTTAAGATGTTCTTTGAAAAGGACAGCGAGATATACTTCAGGACTTTTCGGGAAAAAACTAGGCTATTCTTCTACTTCTTTCTTCTTTACTTTGCCGTCTTTCTAACACTCTCTGTAGCCTCTTGGAGTTCGCCCCAATACGTTGAGTTAGCAGACACGTTAACGTTCGCCATGACAAGCTTAGGTCTACTGTTTTTAGTGGCCCTTAGGTTCATGCTGGGTGGCGATGCTTTCCGTAGGGCAGGGTTATCTTTCGGAAGCCCCAAGTATTATCTTATATTCGGCTCGCTTCTGGTGGCACTTTACGGTGGCATGGCATGGCTAAACTGCAACCTGGGCTTAGGCACATCTATCAGGTTAGAGGAGTTGTTTGTTACTTCAGATATTGAAGCACCTGGATTAATGGGTGCCCTTATTTTAATGGGAATCCAGCTGATAATCATATCGCCCTTCCTCACGTTACTTGTAACGTTTGGTGAGGAGTATGGCTGGAGAAGTTACCTCCAAACGGAGTTGACGGGCATCGTAGGTAAGATAAAGGCCACCCTCCTCGTCGGTCTGGTATGGGGCGTATGGCATGCACCCGTTATAGCTATGGGTCACAACTATCCAGGTTATCCTATGCAAGGTGTGTTCTTGATGATCGCATATACCGTTGCCTTATCGGTGATCTTCGGTCTAGCTTTCCTCAAATCAGGTAGCGTCTGGCTCGTCTCTTATATGCATGGTGTGAACAATCAGTCTGCCTCGTTCTTTTACGCCTTCTGTTGCATGCCTTCGGACCCAGTATTCTCCTTCGGCATAGGTTTGTATGGCATAGCAATATTCGCTGCGGTAGCCGTGCTATTGTTAAAGAGTAAAGCATGGAAGTAGCCCTTACCCAAAAATAAGTCATCGTTGAACTTTCAGCAAGGAACACGAACTTACAGTACTAGCATTCTATAGAGCGAATATCTCAACCAAATCCCTGTCTTGTAACACGTGGTCGGCACCTACTTTTTGGCCCTGTACTTTGACTGAGTTGCCCCAAACCTTTGCGTACTTAAAGCCTTTTGCGAGCTCCTTATGGATAAGACATGCGAGTTGACCAACTGTTGTACCACTTGGCACGACTATTGGTTTCCTTGCGATAATGCCGTCCTTTTGTGTGTAAACCCTTATGAGCTCTAAGGTTTTGAATATTAACTGCCTCAATTCCTCTAACCCTTTCCCTTCTTTTGCTGAGAACCTTACTAGTGGAATTCCGAGCTGTGCGACCATTTCCTCGATTTCACTTGAGTGTTCTGAGTTAAGGTCAAATTTGTTAAGTATTACTAGACCCTTCTTATAAACAAATTCGTATACGACCTGTTCTTCAATATCCTCTATCGTGGCATCGCCGATTATCTTGACCACAGCATTTCTTATACCAACGCTCTCAAGTAACTTCTTGACATCATCTACGCTACCCTGAAACTTACCAAATGTAACGAGCCTTATACCGCCGCTGTCTTTCTTCTCGAGGATGACTCTCGCCCGTTCCTTTTTCAACACCACACCGACATCCTCCAACATCTCAACAATCTTTCTGAGCTGCTCAAGAGGTTTATTTGTGGCATCCAGAACGACCGCTATAAGATCGGCATTTCTCGCTATACCAAGGCTCTTGTACGCTATGCTGGTCTCTTCCAGCATTTCTGTCAAAATTGCTGGAAGTTCCACCACCTGTATCTCGACATCTTCGTATAACATCATGCCCGGTATGGGTCTCTTTGTTGTCATTGGATATTCAGCTATCTCGGGGTTTGCATTCGTAAGCAACGCAAGTAATGAAGACTTGCCACTGTTTGTAGCACCCAGTAAGACAACTTGGGCTGCCCCCTCTTTTTCAATACTGAACTCATCCCTTCTTCCACCTTTTGCCGGCTTGTGCTCGAGCTCACGTCTGAGTTGGGCAAGCCTCTTCTTCAGTTGCCTAAGCATCTTTTCTGTATGCTTATGATGGGGTATGTAAGATATTGCCTCCTCCAGTGCCTTAATTTTTTCTTCGTACGTCCTAGCCTCCCTGTACTTAGCCAGCTTGGCCTTTGCCTCTGCTGGCAGGTTCGTTGGCATGGTCAGCCCATTTTTAACATTATATGTGGACTATCTTATTTGCATTCTTTTTATCTAAATAAGGGGCATTTTTTACTTTAACCTTCTTGCAAAAAATACTGCGATTGCTCCAACAAAGCATATAGGGGCTAGCGTTGCGAAGGCGATGTACCAGCCCATCGGAATTATAATACCAAGCACTAATGGGCCTATGAGGTATCCGATGTTACTCATGAAATTAAGGATTCCTAGTCCAACGCTAGCTAATTTAGGTCCCAACAATGCGCCCGAGCTGGCAAGGGTAGGTGCTGGTACGAATCCCCATATTGTACCAAGGACGATTGCGTATGCTGTCAAGATCCAAAAATTGCTTGTAGAAAATATGTAAAGTGGAAATGCGATGCCTGAAAGGATGCAGGACGTAACGATAAGTTTCTTCATAGATTTTATCTTGTCAACAACCGCTCCTGCTATTGGACCAATAGGTATACACATAACCATCGGAATTGTTGAGACTACCGACGCTAATCTCAAAGGATAACCAATTTCAGTAAGGTGTGTGGGCAGCCATGTTGAGAAGCCTATTGCTGCAAAGTTAAAGCAAAGCCATCCAAAGGCCACTAACCATATATCAGCGTGCCTATAAGCAGCCACCCCGCTTGCTTTCTTTTCTTCTTTGTAAGTTATAATGGTTGGGGGTATTTTAACTAATGCCACGAAGAGCACGCATGCTACTATCGAGAGCAGGGTGGTAAACCACCACATATTTTGCCATGATGTTGTTGCGAGTGCGGGTGCCACCGCATAAGATAGGAGCATTCCTATTGGGACACATGGTGCGAAGATTCCCAAAGCCTTCCCTAACTCATTCGGAGGAAACCACATAGTTATCAGCGCTGGTGCGAATATTAGTGCAGAACCGAACGCAAACCCTTCGAGAAACCGTGATGCAAGTAAGGTTGTATAGTTCGGGGCGAAGCTCCCGATTATCGAGCCTATTGTGAGGCATATAAGCATAAGACTTCCTACCTTTTTAGGACCAAAACGTTCAGTTAACGACCCTGTGGGGAGTGATATGATAACTGCAGAGATAGAGAAAGAGGACATAAGGAGGCTGGCCATCGCATAATCCAGCCCGAAGGTCTCGATCAAAATAGGCATTATTGGCGGAGGTTTAAAGTAATTTATGGCAGCAACCACGCTTACGAACACTACTACGAGGAGTACAATCCAGCGGTATTTTGTTACCACACCCGTTCCCTTTATTTTTACGCTCATTTTTGCTTTCGAGTTAGTAAGTCCACTTTTAAAGATTTATCAAGGCTTTTAGGACCTTAGGTGGGAAGAAAGCCGTTGAGCGTGAAGACGTTACTTATAGAATCAGCAAAAATTCTAGAGGAAGCTGGATTGCCGGACCCAAAGCTCGAGATACCCAAATCCCCGGAGCACGGTGAGGTCTCATGCACCTCTGCCTTCGAGCTTGCCAAAAAGTTGAACAAGAGTCCGATGGATGTCGCTCTAGACGTTGCATCGAACGTCAAGGAGATTATTGAAAGAAAGAGAGGTTTGATAAAGTCCGTAGAGGTTGTTAAGCCAGGGTTCATCAATTTCTACGTTGACTGGCCCTCATATGCTGTCAAGATAATTGAAGACGTCCTAAGCTCCGCCGAGGCATACGGTTCATCCGACATGGGAAAGGGACGGCGCATACTCATAGAACACACGAGCGTGAACCCGAACAAGGCGCTACATGTGGGACATGCAAGGAACGTATGTCTAGGTAGTGCGCTGGCCAGATTGTACAAGTTTGCGGGCTTCGACGTCTTGGTGGCTAACTACATTGATGACAGCGGAAGTCAGATGGCCGACATCATACTGGGCATTAAATATCTAGGGTATCCGATGGAGCCGCCAGAAGGTATGAGGTTCGATGAATACTGCGGTGACAAAGTGTACGTTGAGGTCAATAGGTTGCTAGAACAGAAGCCTGAGCTGTCCGAGAAGAAGCGTCTGTTGATTAAGGAGATAGAGGATAGGTTAAGTGATAGTTTTGCACTTAGCAGAGAGATAGCACTCAGGGTCTTGAAGGAACAACTAAAGACCTGTTGGAGGTTAGGTGCTTCATACGACATTCTAAATAGAGAAAGTGATGTTGTCGCTTTTGGATTGTGGGAAGAGGTCTTTTCAAAACTCAAGAAAAAGAATGCTTGCTACCTCGCGACCTCTGGACCTAAGGCAGGTTGCTGGATGCTAGACCTTTCAGGTCATAAAACGCTTAGCAAAGAGGGCGATGAGGTGCTAGTAAAAAGTGATGGAACTACGACGTATGTGGCGAGGGACATAGCATATGCTGCATGGAAACTAGGAATAGTTGAAAGAGACTTCAAATACAAATTATTCGGTAAGAATAAAGATCAAAGCGACATACTCATAACCGACATAAATGGTGACATCGATTTTAAAGTTAAGGACGTTGATATGACGATAGCTGTTGTAGACGTAAGACAGAGAAGACCACAAGAAATTGTGAAGTATGCGCTTGGCCTAATCGGTGCAGACCCTTCGAAATATGTGCACTTCGCTTACGAGGTTGTTTCTCTAAGTGCAAAAGAGGCAGAGAGAATGGGCTTAAATGTTAACGGTGCCGAGTTCGTTCATATGAAAGGCAGAGAAGGCATATACGTAAAGGTCGACTCAGTCATAGACTCCATAAAGAATAAGATAATATTCGAAACAGCTCAAAGACATCCGGACTGGTCCCCCCAAAAGGTCGAGAGTGTTGCGGAGAATGTGGCCATTGGGGCACTCGTATACGCTCTAGTAAAAGGTGATGCGGATAAGATAATAGTCTTTGACAGAGAAGAAGCTCTAAAGATTGAGGGAGATACTGGACCCTACTTACAATACTCTTATGCAAGGGCTTGCAGGATACTCGAAAAGTCGCCGATAAAACAGGGTGAAGTTAAGCGGAGGGAAACCTTAGAAAAGCAAGAGATAACCCTCCTCAGGGAGATATCGCTCTTTCCCCTTGTGATTGAGGAATCCGTAAAGCTTATGTTGCTAAAAAAGCTTGCCAACTACGCCTATAACTTGGCATCGACTTTCAACAACTTTTACGAATCCTGTCCCGTGTTGACGGATAATGAGGAGATTATGAAATTTAGACTGGCCCTTACTAGGGCTTATCTGATAACCATGGGCAACTGCCTAAGGATCCTTGGGATACCTATAGTCGAAGAAATGTAAGCCTAAATAAAGGCACTTTTCTCAATGAAAAGGTATTTAGCTAACAGCTAATAAAAGGTCGGAAGAGACCGATAAGGCATGAGCGGCGGAAATATGGTCGTTAGGCTGTTGGAGTCAAACGATAAGTCAATGAAGATCGAGTTTGAGGGCGTGCCCCTAGCGGTAGCTAACGCTATAAGGAGACTCATAATATCTGAGGTACCCACAATGGCGGTCGAGGAGGTGCTTGTCATAGAAAACAGTTCTGGGATGACAAACGAAGTGCTTGCCCATAGGATATCTTTGATCCCCTTTGTCTCAGACATCGACCGGTATGTGCCGCCAGAGGAGTGTACATGCGGTAGCAAGCTAGGTTGTGAAAAATGTGTCGTTAGATACGTCCTAAAAGCAGAGGCGGGCGACCAGCCCATAACAGTATACTCCAGAGATATGGTACCAGAAGATCCGAACACAACAGTAATTCCCGTCAGCGGGAACATACCAATCGTTAAACTAGCGCCTGGTGAGAAGATAGAGCTTGAACTCTACGTGAGAGTTGGAAAAGGGAAGAAACATGCCAAATGGCAACCAGGTATAGCTACTTTATATGAATCTCAAGAAAGTGCCGATAGAAGAATACTTTTCGTGGAATCTTTTGGATTCTTGGAACCGAAGAGAATGGTGCTTGAGGCTGTCAAGATTCTTAACAAGAAAGTAAACAACTTAATGCGCGTGATTAGGGAGTGTGAACAGCATGCTTAGCCTACAAATATATCGCACTCTCAAAAAGTTAGCAAAGGAATCTAGGTTTTGGAGAGCAATACTCAAAGAGGCTAATAGGCCCAGAAGGGTAGTAAATGTATATAAGCTGAACAGATATACAAAAAGCGGCGAGATCGTCTTCGTACCAGGTAAGTTGTTGGGCTTCGGGAATATAGATCATCCCGTTACAGTATCTGCCTTCGCCTTCTCTAAGTCTGCATATGAGAAGGTTATAAGAGCAGGTGGTAATGTTCTCTCTATGGAAGATTTTATGAAACTTTACCCAAAAGGAAGGGGTGTGAAGATAATTGGCTAGCGTTCAAAGTTATGCACAAGAAGAAGAAATAATTGTCGATGCCACGAACCTAAAACTAGGTAGAATGGCATCTTACGTAGCAAAGAACCTTATGCAAGGTAAGAGGGTCACCGTTGTAAATGCTGAGAAAGCCATTGTCACTGGAAATAAGAAAGCCATACTCGAAAGATATCTTATGCTCTTGGGGAGAAGTCAAAAGAGATCAATACATAGGCCTAGCGTATGGTATCCGAGGACGCCGGATAGGTTGGTGTGGTACACCATAGTAAGAATGTTACCAAGGAAGAAGGCAAAGGGCAGGATGGCAATGCATAGGCTCAAGGTGTACATAGGTGTACCTGAAAAGTATAGGAATGCAACGTTGACGTCTTTTGAAGAAGCTAAGCTAACCAGTACTAGGAATAGGAGTGGCAAGCTTATAAGATACATGACGATTGAACAAATATCTAGAGAATTAAAGGGTGGGGGACAAACATGAGCAAAGTGCTTGAACAAATCTTCGTAGGAAAGAGGAAGACGGCGGTCGCAAGACTCAAAGTGAGACATGGAAACGGTGAAGTGTTAATAAATAACATGCCTGTCGAGATGCTTGGGCATGAAATCGCCATCAAAAAAATATTAACCCCACTGTATTTTGATGAGAAATTTTGGAAGACTCACACGTTTGATGTAAATGTTTCAGGTGGCGGAGTTCTTGCTGCTGCTGATGCTATAGCGGTCGCGATAGCAAAAGCTGTTGCAGCTCATAGCTCGAAGGCAAGGGAGGCTATACTGCAGTTCGACCGTGCATTATTGGTCGACGACCCCCGCAGGACTGAGCCCAAAAAGCCGAATAGGAGATCGGCGAGAAGGTTCAAGCAAAAGTCCTATAGGTAAATTATAGGTCGGGTGCGATTTGCCTTGATGTTTCCAATTAGATGTTTCACATGTGGTGCACTCATAGCGGATAAATGGGAGGAATATAAAGCCAGGGTGGAGGCGGGTGAGAATCCTGCTAAGGTTCTTGATGAGTTAGGTATAAAGAGATATTGTTGTAGGAGAATGTTCATATCCGCAGAAGATTATTTCGATGAAATTGTTGAATTTAGGTCGAAGTTTGGTAAGAGGGGGACATAAAGACGTGAACGAACAATCGAAAATCATAGATGCCTGTGCAAGAATAGTGCTCGATAGCAGGGGCGACGAAACAATAGAAATCGAAGTTAGAACTGCCAAAGGTTTGGGAAGGGCCGCAGCCCCTGCTGGCAAGAGTAGGGGCATAAAGGAAGTCGTTCCCTACCCTCCGGGCGGTGTTAAAGAGTCTCTCGAAATCTTCAAAAGAATTATAAGGCAACGCTTAATAGGTCTTGATGCATCTGAACAGGAATTAATAGATTCTATGCTTAAAGAAGTTGACGGTACTGATAGATTCGAAAAGATTGGAGGGAATCTCGCTTATGCTATCTCCCTTGCGACAGCCCTGGCAGCATCGGCGGGTTTAGGAAAGCCGCTTTATGAGTTTTTGAATCCTAATGCCTCAGTTATCCCGTTGCCGCTTGGTAATGTACTAGGTGGAGGTAAGCACGCAGGTAAGGGGGCGCCGGACATACAGGAGATGTTAACGGTACCACTTAACCCTAAGACACCCTTTGATGCAATAATGGCGAACGCTTTAGTCCATAAGGAGTTGGGAAAAATTCTTCAGAAGAAACTGCCGAACTTTCCACTTGGAAAGGGCGATGAGGGAGCATACGCACCAAACATGCGCATCCACGAAGCTCTGGAGAGTGTTGTTGAGGCTGCTAACAGAGTCTCAGAGATGACGGGCATAAAGCTCGGCGTCGGTATAGATGTGGCCGCATCAAGCTTATGGGACGAGAAGAGAAAATGCTATGTTTATGAGAATGAGGGTAAACATATGACGAGAGATGAACATATAAGCTACATAATATCTCTTATACGAGAGTTTAATCTGGTTTATGTTGAAGATCCTGTCGAAGAATACGACTTCGAGGGCTTTAGGGAGGTGCTTAAAGTTGTACCGAATATTTTGGTCTGCGCCGATGACTTAGTGGTGACTAATGCAACGCTTATCAAAAAAGCTGGCGAGATTGGGGCTGTTAATGCTGTAATCATCAAGCCCAACCAAGTTGGAACACTTACCGATACACGGGATGCGTGCAAAGTTGCGCAGGAGCACGGTATGGTAACTGTAGCGTCTCATAGGTCGGGAGAGACGCCTGAAGGACACCTTGCCCATATAGCGGTCGGACTTGGGTGTAAATTAATTAAGTCGGGTGTAGTTGGTGGTGAGAGGGTCGCAAAGGCGAACGAGTTGTTAAGGATTGGAGAAAATTTAGGCAGTAAGCTAAAAATGGCAACGTTAGGAGGTGGGTGAATGGAGTCAACACAATCAGCAGAAGCGGAAATCATAGAGCTGTTCGTGAAGAATGCCATGCATGTCGGCTCAAAGGTTAAAGTGAAACATGCTGAGAAGTTCATATTCAAGCTTAGGCAAGATGGCATATACCTGATAGATATAAAAAAGACTATCGAGAGACTTAACATCGCCGCAAAATTCATTTCATACTTTCCGCCGGAAAAAGTAGCCGTGGTATCTACACACGTTTATGGTATCAGGGCAGTCCAGAGGTTTTGTGAGCTTACTGGTTGCATACCCGTAGTTCAAAAGATCCGTTCAGGGATGTTCACAAACAGGGTATTGAAATACTACATAGAACCTCAGCTGGTGCTGGTTTCTGACCCCCGCTACGATGCTCAAGCTATAAAGGAGGCGGCGATAGCTAGGATACCAGTAATAGCATTTTGCAGCACGGACAATATGCTCAGTAACATAGACCTAGCAGTTCCTATAAACAACAGGGGAAAATCTTCCTTACCCTACGCATTTTGGTACTTGGCGAAACGCGTTCTCATGGAAAGGGGGTTGCTGACGCCAGAGAAGGAAGCGGAGATACTACCTGAAAGTTTCATGCCAACATCGGTTACCTAGGTTTATGTGAAGTTTTAATAGCAGGTAATTCGGTAAATATTCATAGATTAGGAATGGGTATACGTAGACCGGTAGTTGCCGGTAGCTTTTATGCTAGTACCCAAAAGCTTTTGAGGGAACAGATAAAAGAAGCATTTTTACATCCAATTGGGCCGGGAAGGTTGCCAAGGGATGTATGGGGCGACGAAAGAGTACCTGCACTCATATGTCCCCATGCGGGTTATATATATTCTGGACCCGTAGCAGCCCACTCTTATATCTCTCTAGAAGGTAGGAGGAAGCCGAAAGTCGTCGTCATAATAGGACCCAACCATTCCGGTATAGGCTCAGAAGTTTCTGCATATCCAGAGGGTGAATGGCTTACTCCGCTTGGTAGTGTGCCGATTGATTCAGAATTAGCCAAGCTTATCTCGAAGAACTCAGATTTGATAAGCCTTGACGAATACTCGCATGATGAAGAGCACTCACTTGAGGTCCAGCTTCCGTTTCTTCAGTATGTGTTAGGATCGTTCAAACTCGTACCCATAGCGATGTTAAACCAAGATAGAGATGTGGCAGAAGAGGTCGGTAGGGCTATAGCAGAATCGGTTAGCGGACAGGATGTGTTACTTATTGCTTCGTCGGATTTCACCCACTACGAACCGGATTCTGTTGCTAAGAAAAAAGATATGATGGCCATAGACCGTATAACTGCCTTGGATGTTGAAGGGTTTTACGATGTGATATTTAAGCACAGGATTACTGCATGTGGTTATGGACCGATTGCTGCCCTAATGACGGCCTCGAAGATTTTGGGTGCCAAAAATGCCAATTTATTAAAGTATGCAACAAGTGGAGATGTTACCGGCGACAGGTCAGCAGTCGTAGGTTATGCTTCCATACTCATTGAGTTAGAAAGTCAGTAAGTTGTTTTGTATGGTTATTGATATAAATAGGCGCCTATTCTATAAAACCCATGAAAGCGAGCTTAAAGAGCATCGTTGAAGACATGCTCACAAAGATTAAGGACAAGCATGTTATAGGTCTAATAACCTACCGTCATTATGCTGAAGAACTTGCCCTTTATGAAAAGTTCGGTAGATGCGGCTTTGCTATAAGTGTCGTTATGGCGAACGGTGGTAGAATCGCATACCACATGCTGGTAGAGGTTGAAAAAGATTTTAAACGTAAAGTGGCAGGTGGAACTGTCAAATATATGCTGTTAAAGGAGGAAGACGGTAAGAGGACTCTTAGTGTCGTAAGGGCTAGGTATAGAAGTCGAGGGGAGCTCTTTAGGAGTGTGGAGAAAGTCAGAAGATCCTTTTACAGACGAGTACTTCAAGGTCAAGCATAATGCCTTAAAATTTCTAAAAGGTTTAATGCGTTACGAAACTCGGAAAATGGTAGGGATAGGCTTAAAACAGAAATAAGTGAATGTTCAACCTAAAAAAGTAGTAGATTAGGTGGATACAGGCCCTTGAAAGCTGTTGCTGTAGCGCCCGGTAAAGTTATCCTATACGGTGAACATTTTGTAGTCTACAACGTACCTGCAATAGTCATGGCTATAGATAGGGTGGTTAAAGTATCCGTCTCTCCAAGAGAGGATGGATTATTAAGAATATGCTCGGACTTAGGTTTTGCCTGCGAATATGATGACGGTGATGCCAAACCACTCATGGGGGGTAAAAAAGCTGTAGCATTTCTTGAACCTGTAAGAATAGCGGCTAGAACTGTCTTGGAGCACTTTAACGAAAAGAAGGGATTAATTATAGATATACATTCCACGATTCCATCGTCCGTTGGTCTAGGTTCTTCGGGGGCCGTATCCGTAGCTACCGTAGCGGCTGTCAGTAAAGTTTTAGGTCATGAAATCAGTAAAGAACAAATATGGAGGCTTTCGTTACAGGCCGAAAGATACGTCCACGTAACGCCCTCTGGTATAGACCCCCTCGTTTCGACTTATGGGGGTCTTTTATTTTGGAGAATACAGGATGGCACTAAACCGAAGAAAATAAAACTGTGACATCGAGATCGTCGTGGGTAATACAGGAATACAGCGCTCAACTGGTAGGTTCGTATCCATGGTAGGCAAGAAGAAAACCAAGAAGGTTGAAGGAATAAGTCAGCTTATGGGGGTCATGAGCTGGATATCGAATCTAGCTTTGAAGGCCTTCAAGGAAATGGACATCGTTACCTTAGGGGCTTTAATGAATATGAACCACGAGCTACTTAGGATCATCGGTGTTTCTAACGAGTCCTTAGACAGGTTAGTAGAAGCTACGAGAAAGGCTGGTGCTTTGGGGAGCAAGCTAACGGGTGGCGGAGGTGGCGGTTGCATGATAAGCCTCACGACCTTGAGTAAAAGGGCGGCTGTATGCAAAGCCATAGAAGAGAATGGTGGTCAGCCGATGATTGTTAGGAAGAATAACGCCGGCGTAAAAGTGTGGATCATAAAAAATTAATACAAATTATGAACATCCCTGTCTAAAACATAGTTTCACGAAAAACCTTTACCCAAATGTTTTCTACAAATAATACCGGTACGAAATTCGTTATAAAACATCTTTTAACGTTAGCGTAAGAAATTTATCTATCGTTTTCTAAAAAATATGTCATGAAATCGTCCAGAATACCTCGATTTTATCAACTTTCTCCGGAGGAGAGGCTGAAGTACGTGGCGGAGTTCGCTGATCTTACGTCTGAAGAGGTCGAACTTCTGAAGAAGCATGGTGGGCTAGATTTATCTGTAGCAAACAGGATGATAGAGAACGTCATAGGAACTTTCGGGCTACCGTTGGGCATAGCAACGAACTTCTTGATAAATGGGAAGGATTACTTGATACCGATGGTGATCGAAGAACCTTCGGTCGTCGCAGCTGCTTCTAACGCAGCGAGAATGATGAGAGAAGGTGGTGGAATACTATCCATGAGCACGGAGCCTGTGATGATAGGTCAGGTACAAGTCGTCGGAATTAAAGACATCGAAGGTGCGAGGTTTGATGTGCTGAAGGTTAAGGATGAGATACTCAAGATAGCTAACGAGAAAGACCCTGTATTAGTAAGTCTAGGGGGCGGTGCTAAGGATTTAGAAGTTAGGGTGGTCAATTCTCCAGAAGGACCGATGCTTATCGTTCATCTTCTGGTAGATGTAAGGGATGCAATGGGCGCGAATGCTGTCAACACGATGGCCGAGGCGGTAGCTCCTTACATCTCACAGATAACTGGCGGGAAAGTCTACCTAAGAATAATATCCAACTTAGCGGATAGGAGACTCGTAAGGGCGAAAGCCGTCGTACCTAAGGATGCAGTCGGAGGAGAAGAAGTAGCGAAAGGTATAGTTTATGCGTGGGCTTTTGCGGCCGCCGATCCGTATAGGGCTGCGACACATAATAAGGGAATAATGAATGGTGTGGACGCAGTAGTTATAGCCACAGGAAACGATTGGAGGGCAGTAGAGGCGGGAGCTCATGCCTACGCTGCAAGGAACGGAAGATATGAACCACTATCAAGGTGGGAGCTTAATGAATATGGCGACCTCGTCGGTACCTTAGAAATGCCCCTAGCTCTAGGTATAGTTGGCGGTGCCACAAAAACCAACCCCTTAGCGAGGATATGTCTTAAGATACTCCGTGTCAAGACGGCGTCCGAGTTGGCCGAAGTCGTTGGGGCCGTAGGCCTCGCTCAGAACCTTGCAGCGTTAAGGGCATTGGCGGCAGAGGGTATCCAGAGGGGTCACATGTCTTTACATGCTAAGAATATTGCCGTCATGGCTGGTGCTGTTGGTGACGAGGTGGATAGGGTAGCAGAGTTGATGGTGAAGGATGGGGTTATAAGGCTGGACAAGGCAATCGAGATACTACAAAAATTGAGAGGAAAGTCTACGTAGGTAGGTGTGGTATTGATGACAATATTCAAAGATAAAAAGACGGCGATAGTGGGTTATGGCTCCTACATACCAAGATACAGGATTAAGATAGAGAGCATAGCGCATGCATGGGGCGAGTCATTAGATATGCTAAAGGGACTAAGGGTCCAAGAGATTTCTGTGAAAGGGCCAGATGAAGACCAAGTTACTATAGCCGTGGAGGCTGCTAGGAATGCCTTGAGGAGAGCACCCGAAGTGAGCCCAAAGGATATAGGAGCGATATACTCAGGCTCAGAGTCTAAACCTTATGCTGTTAAACCGACCTCGACAATAGTCGCAGCCGCGATAGGAGCGCCGATGTCTGTGAGACTAGCTGATTATGAGTTTGCATGCAAAGGTGGTACTGAAGCTATTATAAGCTGTATAGCCCAGGCGAGGTCGGGCATGATTAAGTATGGGCTTGCAATCGCTGCTGACTGCTCCCAATCCCTTCCCGGTGATGTGTTGGAGTACACCGCCTCAGCGGGTGGCTCCGCGTTTATTATAGGTCATGACTCAGGTGACCCAATAGCCTATTTTGAAGGGCAGTATTCAGTAGGTACTGATACACCAGATTTTTGGAGGAGAGACCTTATTAAGTATCCAAGACACGGCGGAAGGTTTACGGGAGAGCCCGCGTACTTTAGACATGTAATTGCGGCCGCTACCGGTTTAATGAAGGAACTTGACATGAAACCAGAAGATTTCGATTACATAGTTCCGCATCAGCCTAACGGTTCATTCCCGGTTGAGGTCGCTAAAAGATTAGGTTTCAGCGAGAGTAAGGTATTGCCAGGTTTATTGTCACCCATCGTGGGGAACTTCTACTCTGGCTCCTCGCCTACAGGGCTTTGCAAAGTACTCGACCAAGCTAAGCCTGGCCAGAGAATACTCTTAGTATCATTCGGCTCCGGTGCTGGCTCTGATGCCTTCAGCATAGTCGTGACAGAGGGGATAGAAAGGAAGAGAGACTTGGCACCCAAAGTTGAGGATTATATCAATAGAAAGAAGTACATTGATTATAGCCTTTACGTAAGATTCTGGGGTAAGATAGCGCTGTGAGGTGAGATGTTTTGCGCGAGGTAGCGGTTGTAGGGGTTGGGATGACGAAGTTCGGCGAGAGATGGGATAAACAACTCAGAGACCTTTTTGTTGAAGCAGCAAATGAGGCACTCAAAGATGCAAACATGGAAAGGAATGAAATTCAAGCACTTTATGTAGGCAATTTCTCTGCTGGTAGCTTTGTAGGGCAGGAACATGTAGGACCCCTTTTAGCAGATTATCTCTCATTGAAGTATAAGCCTGCCTTCAGGGTCGAGAGTGCATGTGCATCGTCCGGTATGGCGTTTAACCTAGCTTACATGGCTGTCGCATCAGGTATGTATGACATAGTGATGGTTGGTGGTGTAGAAAAGATGACGGACATATCAGCACCCGAAGCAACAAGTGTGTATGCAAAGGCAATGGACGCGGAGTGGGAGTCATTTTTTGGACTTACTCTCCCAGCAGCGTTTGCTCTGATTGCTAGGAGACACTTCGTTCAATACGGAACAAAGCCAGAACAGCTTGCGATGGTTTCCGTCAAAAACCACAGGAATGCGGCAAAGAACCCGTTAGCACAATTCCAATTTGAAGTCACAGTGGAACGTGTGCTTGCATCTCCCATAGTTGCTGATCCGTTACATGTATTAGATTGCTCACCTATAACAGATGGAGCAGCCGTAGCCATACTATGTTCTGCAGAACTTGCAAAGAAGTATACGGATACCCCTGTATATGTGCTTGGATTTGGTATAGCATCAGATACAATCGCTTTACATGATAGGTCTGACATAACCACGCTGGGCGCTGTCGTTGAAGCATCAAGGCAGGCGTACGAAGATGGCTGGAATAGAACCCAAGAACATCGACGTCGCCGAGTTGCACGACAGCTTTACGATCACAGAGATAATATCATACGAGGATTTGGGCTTCTGCGAAAAGGGGAAAGGAGGGCTGATGATACAGGAAGGTGAGACAGAAATCGGCGGCAGAATATCCGTTAACCCAAGCGGCGGTCTAAAGGCTAGAGGTAATCCTATAGGCGCAACTGGTGTTGCACAAGTTGTCGAGATAGTACAGCAATTAAGGGGCACNGCTGGAAAGAGACAGGTCCCCGGTGCTGAGATAGGCATGACACAAAACATTGGAGGTACCGGAAGCACGTGTGCAATTCATATATTCGGAAGACAGAGGAGGTGAATTAAAAATGATGCCAAAGTCACCAAGAATATGGCAGTTAGCTGAGAGAAGATATAGACTACTGGGATCAAAGTGCACGTTATGTGGAAAGACCAGTATAGGTCCAAGAAGTGTCTGCCCCGCTTGTGGCTCTGAAAAAGTTGAGGCGATCCAACTACCTTCAACTGGCACCGTATACTCCTACACAGTCGTTCATTCATTACCGGCTGAGAAGGATGGTTACGGGCCATACATAATGGCCATTGTGGAGTTAGAAGATGGAATCAAACTCACCGCAGAAATAGTGGACTGCGATCCAGAAGACGTTAAAATAGGTATGCCTGTGGAGTTAGCGTTTAGATTAATAGGACAAGAATCCGAGCACGGCATCATATATTACGGCTACAAATTCAGACCAATTATGTCACGAACATAAGTGAAGCAGGTCTAACAGGCAAAACCAATTAACACCTTTTTTATAATTTTTTGTGGTTAAGGAGTATGGGAAAGTTAATTGTCTTAAAGCTCGGGGGCTCNATTATAACAAACAAAAAGGAGCCGTTCTCCTTCAACCGAGATGTTGTTCTAAGGATAGGCAATGAACTAAAGTTGAGCTGGCCTATGCCCCTCATCATCATCCATGGAGGAGGATCATTTGGTCATCCAATAGCCGAAGCATATAAAATAAAGAAAGGCTATCAAAGAGCCGAACAACTCAAAGGTTTCATAGAGACGGTCAATGCTATGAGAAGACTTAACGACCTTGTGGTTTCTACACTTAATGACGCTAACCTTCCAGCAATAGGTATACCGCCCTCATGTACCGTCATTACCAAAGATGGTGACATAGAAACATGCAACTTCGATCCAATATTCTCGGCTATGGAGATAGGTCTTGTACCGGTTATGTACGGTGACGCCGTGTTTGATAGAAAGTTAAAGTTTACAATACTTTCCGGTGATGCGCTAGCGTCGTACATCGCTAGGAGGCTTAAAGCTAAGCAGCTCATATTTGCCGTAGATGTAGATGGTGTTTACGGTTTTGATAGAGAGACCTCTCAGCGCTTTCTTATAGAAGAATTAACTGAGAAAATCCATATGAACATCAAATATGAACCAACCGAAGGTGATGTTACGGGCGGTATGTTCTATAAAGTTGAGGAGGCGCTCGCGGCAGCAAGGTGTGGTGTAGATGTTTATATAATAAACGGTCTCATCCCAGGCCGTATAGAGGCGGTAATTAAAGGACAGAAGGTTATTGGTACTAGGGTTAAGATGACGTAACCGTCACGTATTTATCAGAGATAGTTCTTAAGCTTTAAGGTCTACATGGGTGAAAGTAGCATAGAAGTTAGGAAGCTAGACCACATAAGGATTTGCTTAGAGAAAGATGTTGAGTTTAAACAGAAGACGTCGTGGTTTGAATTTGTAGAACTTATACACGTTGCAGCTCCAGAATTAAACTATGCGGATGTTGATACCTCAACGGAGTTTCTTGGCAGAAAATTCTCTGCACCAATCATAATAGAGGGTATGACAGGAGGCGCAAAAGGTACAGAGATAATAAACAGAAACTTGGCAATGGCCGCCTTAGAACTGAACATACCCATGGGNGTAGGGAGTCAGAGAGCCGCTGTGGAGAAACCGGAACTTANNGAAAGCTTTAGGATTGTAAGGGACGTCGCACCAAGTATTTTTCTCATCGCTAATATAGGCGGTGTGCAACTCATCGAAGGTGGTGTGAAGNTAGCAGAAGAGGTTGTCAAGATGATTGATGCAGATGCGCTGGCAATACACCTCAACCCGCTTCATGAAATCGTTCAACCTTATGGCACAACTTCTTTTAAAGGAGTACTTGAAGCAATCAAAAAAATTGTAGAAAAGTTGCCGGTGCCTATCATCGTGAAAGAAGTAGGTTGCGGGATATCTGGTGAGCTTTCGAGAAGGCTTGAGGAGATAGGTGTGGCCGTGATAGATGTGGGTGGTGCTGGTGGTACGAATTGGGCATTAATCGAAAGGATAAGGGCCTTAGAGAAGGGCTTCCTTGAAAAGGCAGCTATAGGAAAGGTCTTTTTAGAGTGGGGAATACCAACGGCCGCAGCCACGATGGAAGCTTACGCCTTAACAAAAATTCCAATAATATCGTCAGGTGGTATAAGAAGCGGTCTGGACGTCGCTAAGGCCCTTGCAATAGGTGCGAGTATGGCCGGTATAGCTCGACCGCTACTTCACCATGCCGTTGTTGGTCCTGAAAGGGTCGTTAAGGCACTAAAGCAAATAATTTCGGAGTTGAAGACTGCTATGTTCTTGACGGGCTGTCAGGATATCAAATCTCTCAAAAGAGTAGAAGTTGTGATAACAGGTCGTCTACTAGAGTGGATTAAGCAAAGAAACATACAACACCCAAAAGTTAGGCTCTAATCATTGTAATTTTGTGTTAAGTATGTATGAATATGAAATCTAGGACATTTGCATCATCTCTTATACAGAAGCCAAAACGTTCAAACTGAACTCGCTCTCTATATTTGATTTCCGTGCATGCTCTCTCTCCAAACCCGTGGATGATCTTTAGACTATCAGGGTTCAACTGCCCGTTATCTTGATAGAGAATATCTGGTACCAAAACCCTAATCTTAACATAATCTTCGGTTACCCATTGAACTATAGGTACTCCCTCGATCACCTCTCTACACACGAACGTCGCGCTCACCAAATCATTGGTAACCTCTTTAATTGAAATGTTATACAGGTACTTGAGCCTGAGCAAGTCTCCCTTCTTAAGTCCTTGCACATCCCTTCTTGGTATGTAGAGTTTGTTACCGACATGTACTGACCTCTTACCGAGTGCTTCTGACGGATGAAATGGTAGCTCAACATGAAGTTCTGGTGCACCTTCAACCTCTACCAAAATTGGATCTGGAACAAAAAAGTATCTTTTCGCAATCGGGTCCAGCATACGTCTGTTGATAGCATACAAAAGTTCCCATGCATAAACCCTTTTTGTATACGTTAACCCTGTCTGGGATATCGTGAACTCTTTTATCGCCTCTGGAAGTAACCCCCTCCTCTTTATTCCATCAACCGTTGCTAACCTTGGATCATCCCATCTAGACACTATTCCTTGTTCTATTAGACGTCTTATTTCTCTCTTAGCCAAAGGTGTGCCCTTAAATTCAAACCGAGAGTACTCCACAAAAACTGGATTTTGTAAACCTAGTAGGGATCTTATGTAGTTTTGCAACTCATCACGCAAAGCAAACTCGCTACTTCTTAGGACGTGTGTTACGCCGCAAATAGCGTCCTCTATGGCAGCAGCAATATCATACGTCGGCCAAACTCTATACTTATCGCCCACAATTGGATGTGGGTATTCGATTATACGAAATAGTACAGGATCACGCATTACTGTATTCTTACTCGTCATATCTCCCTTAAGTCTGAGCACGGCCGTACCCTCTTTCAATCCTCCTGAAAGCATTTCTTTCCATAATGACAAATTTAATTGGGTAGGCTGTTGCCGATGCGTACACCCGACCATCATAAACCTTCCTCTGCTCATCTCTTCCTTACTACAGGAGCACACATACGCCAAGTCCTTTCTTATCAGTTCGTTTGCATATTCGTAGTATATGTCTAAATCTTCTGAATTGCACTTCTCATAATCCCATTCTATCCCAAACCATTTGTAGCCTCTCCTAAAGTTTTCATAATATTCGAGCTTAACCTTTTTTGGGTTTGTGTCCTCAAACCTGAGCCAAAGTTTTCCGTCGTACATCTTAGCATACATGTAGTTCAGGATACCGCTCATCGCATGCCCGATGTGCATATAACCGCTCGGCTCTGGCGGCAACCTCGTGACAACTTTACCAGGCTCGGCATTTGGTAACGGTGGTAGTCTCTTTTCTTCTTTTGGTTTATGTTTTACGAGCAATGCTGGTGCTATCTCCTCTAACATCTTTATTTGCTGTTCAACTCCCATTTGGTTGACATTTGCTACAACCTCCTCAGCTACTTTCAATACCTCTCCAATCATATTCCTAAGTTCAGGGTTCTCGCCCAGCACTTTCGATACGACTGCTTTTACAACGGCTTTCCCGTCATGCTCGATGGCGTTCTTCAAGGCCCACTTAAGGATCAGCGCCCGTATTTCCATCGTCATGCTCATCTTATGAGGCGCTAAAAAGTATTAATATTCATCTAGAGCCGAAGATTAACTGCTCCCTGTTAATCCCTAGGAGGCTCCTGATCTTCTCCTGTAGTATGGATATATGTTCTTCAGCCCTCTCGGCAGGGGCCACAACGGTCCTCCACGGCTTGGATAATGCCTCTTCGAGTACCACCCTCTCAGGGTTTAATCCTAGGAGCCTAGCAAACTCCTTGAGCATCTCCAGCTTCCCTATCCTCGTCTTGGGCTTTATCGATAGACCGCTCGAGGCATATATGTTTCTAAGAAACTCTACCCCCTTCATCTTTATGTCATGGTAGGTGCTTATAGTATGGCCCATCATGTACTCTATGTAGTCTGAGGGCAATCCCAAGGCTGCTAGCTGGGTTCTAAAGTATTTCCTCAATGAATGGGCTCGTAGGTCATATCTGCTCTTGCCGACCCTGCTGCATAATCCAGCCCTTAGGTATAACTCGTGAACTATTCGGGATATCTGCTTCTCCGTCAAGGGTTTGACCTCCTTGCTATATGCCCTTATGAGTGGAGACTCATCGGTTATGTTCTCTGGTGGGATCTTCTCCGTCCCCTTTCTCCTCTGCTCAAAGTATAGCTTTAGATACTCTACTGCCTCAGCTCCTACGAAGGTGTCGTAGTCATGATACTTACCCTTGGTTATGGCCGCCTCGACATGTATGTGTATTGGGGTTATCCCCTTCTCGAGGTCATGCTTGACATGCCTATACTTCAGCTTGGCCAGGGTTCCTATCCTGAACCCTCCAAGGGCAAGCATAGATACTATTACCTTTCCTCTGAGGTCTGCTATCTCAATTATCTTCTGAAGCTCCTCGGGCGTTGGAGCCCTGTCATGATATGTTGTAACAATTCTGCCNGTCTTCGGGGTCCTAATGCTTATACCGTTCACTTCATAGAACGTTTTGATNGATGCTTTAGCTATGTTAAGGGTTTGAGGTGTTAGCCCTACGGATTCAAGTTCTCCAAGCCATAGATCAAGAGCCTTCTCTCTTTCGGCTATGGCCCTTTCATCTCTTAGGCCATCTTTATCGAAGCATGACTGGATTAGCTTGTCTGGGGCCATGTTCATCCATCTAGAATATCTCTCGATGTAGTATATGTATGAGTAGAGCGTCTTCAAGCTTTTAGACCTTCTACGGTATAGGTATTCCGCCAGGCTTAGGAGAGACCTATTCTCTAAAACAAAAGGTATGAGGCTCGGTCTTCTCGATGCGAAGCTTCTAACAACGTAGTCTATAATCATCTCGGCTATCTTCGATGGCTGGGTGTTCACGTATGCTGTTACGGGCTTATCTATCCTTTTACCCGATGGCCCCTTCGAGACAACTACTATTAGCTTCTTATCTTCTACGGATTCGAGAAGCTCGTAGATGTCAGATGATTTTATGACTACTGCATCGCTTGGAATATCTAAAGATTCAACCAATTTTTCCATCACCTGTTATGTTAGCGAAAGGTATATATAATATTTTCTCATATAA
>Ga0065718_1001310_pt1 | contig 28340 bp, 30 predicted proteins | sample GBSCel77sediment_2_FD_59105 | JGI IMG/M metagenome (GOLD analysis project Ga0065718, IMG submission 59105) | Hot spring sediment microbial communities from Great Boiling Spring, Nevada - cellulolytic enrichment CS 77C v3 (version 3) | ecosystem: Environmental > Aquatic > Thermal springs > Hot...
CGAGACGCAAAGATCCTCCGGCCCTTCCTCCCCGCGTATCCAGGACGGCTTCCCGTACCACGAGATCCCCTTCAAGGGTGTACTGCCCCTCTTTTCCTGTCACCACAAGCTCACCATTCCACTGTCCTCGAAATATTCCTTCAAGCCCAGGGAAAGCCCCATTTCCCTGAACCGTCCCATGAAGGACGAGGCCCTCTTGGGAAACCTCACCCCTCACCACAAGCTCTCCCCCGAGGAATGTTCCCTTCCCCCCGGAAAACCGCCACTTCCCCCCTGCGAGATTCCCCTGAAGACCCCGCAGGGAAAAGTATTCTCTCCCACCAGCAAGAACCCGAAACCGCTGGAGTGTCACCGAGCCCTCCGCAACAGGCGACACGTAATCCCCAAAGAGGTGTAGCGTTCCCGATCCTCCAAGCTCAACCACAAATTCCTCAAAGGGGAAAGAAAAGCTCCCCTCCAAAGGAACACTGAAGGTCCAGCGTCTTTTGCCAGAGTATCCACGGTTCCCTTTCCGGAAAGGCGTATACCCTGGGAACCGGAAAACTCAAGCGTCTCAACTACAAAACGCCTGCCATCATACACCCCTTCTACCTTTCCCCGGAAATCTCCGTAAGGAGGGAAGGAGAGCGCAACCTCACCGGAACGGAAACGCCACAGGCGATTCCCAGGGTCGAGCACAAAAGAAAAATCCACAGGATCCACAGCCTTTGCGAGGAAGCTTCCTCCAAGAAGGGCGAGATTTGCTCTCTCCACTATAATAGTCCCCTCGCTGAGCGTCTCTGGGTTCAGGATGTCGGCAAAAGCAACTTGCCCTCCAAGGAATGAAGAAAGGGGAAGAACTCCGGCAAACTTCAGCACAACGCGCTCCCCCAGGGACTCGTTCAGGATTCGAAGGGACGACCCTTCGCCTTCAAACTTCCAGAAAACCCTCTCCCACGGCCCAGAAACAGCAAAACGGGCTCTGTGAATCGTCCCGCTGAGCCGAAAATCGTTGTCCGGAAGACGGAGGTTTTCGATTTCTCCAGAAAGGTCCACTTCCTGGTCAAGCACCATCCTCCCCCGAGTGTTGAAATACCCCCCATCCCACTGCAGAGTCAGACAGTCCAGGGTGATTTCCTTCCCCCTGATGGCGCCAGAGAGGGAAAGATCTCGACCCTGAAGATCCCCGAAAAACCACGAGGGCGATGAAAGACAAAGTCCAAGATAATGTTCCTTCCCCCACTCCAGGGTCACAGAGCCCCAGAGGGTGAACCTGGCCATCTTTCCCTTCCAGGAAACCTCAAGAGGATATCCTTCAAACTCTCCCTTCCCCCGAATACCCGAAGCGTCCCTTACCATATTGCCAGAGAGCTTCCCACTGCCCCGGGTCACAAGGATATTCCGGACCTCCACGCGCTCTCCCTCAAGCAGAACTTCCCCTCCCGCAATGCTACCAAGGTCCATGCCCTGCCAGGATAAAGACCCATCGGTGAGCTGGAGAACAATACGAAAATCCCCTGCTTCCCCCGTGCAGGAAAGGTTCCCTGAGAAAATTCCGGAAAGGGGAACGTCACTCTGCTCCAGAATGCCCTCAAGGGTGATCCCCTGCACCCTTCCTGAGGCCTGAATCACACCCGACTCATAGCTTCCAGAAAGCTCAAGATTTCCCCCAAACATGTGCCCGGATCCTGAAAACGTTACCCGTCCCCCATCCAGAGCAACCCGTGCGGACACCTCTTTAAGCTCCAGACGATCGACGAGGATTTCAGGGCTCGAGAACGCGATCTCCCCCTGCCACAGTTCCCCCTTTTTCTTCACCTCTCCCTGGATTCTGCCACTCCCTCGCACAGGAAAGAGGGTGCATTCCTCTTCAGGGGACACAAAGAAGTCGCGGAAATTGAGACGGAGACCATCATCTACCGAACCTTCGAGGCGACCTGAAANACGAACACCCTGCCATACCGACTGGGGAGTAAACTCCAGGACGAAAGAAGAACTCCAGAGATCGGCGCGGAAACGGCCCAAAAGAGTGGAGGTTACGCTTTTCCCCTCGAAGTTCCCTTCAAAAGAAGTCCGGGTATTTCTCCCCTGAAGGGAAACGTCGATATCCTCCTCCAGAACACGCACTCTCCCCGAGAGCGTGGAAAGACCATCATCTCCCCAGAAGAGCTGGCCGGAAAAGAGGAGTTCTCCATAGTCCACTCTCAAAGGAGAAAGCTCCCACCCCCGGGCCTTTCGGGAGAGGATGCCTTCAAGGTGAACTCTCCGGGAACCTTCACCAAGTTCTCCTTCGAAACGACCCTCTGCAGGAACAAAGGACCCCCGAAAGGGCAGGGTACGGTACTTCCCCTCAAGAACCGCTTTTCCTTCCTCCACGGTCCCCCTCGCCTCAAGGTCGCCTGCGGCAATCCCAAAACGGAGTACAGTGCCACTTTTCTCCAGCCATCCATCCCAGGGAGGAAGATTCTGCCCACTGAGGCGAGCCCTGCGAACCTCAACAAAGAGAGGAGGAAGAGACTCCAGAGCAGACCATGGCAAACCCGAGGAGAAAGTGAATTCGCCGTCCTCAATAACGACGGAAATCCCCCGGCTCCAGCTCAAACGGACCGAAACTTCCGGAGCCTGGAAAGCGAACCCCTCACCCGAGACCCGAACTCCCCNAAGGGAAAACCCCAGAAAAAGAGGAACAGTGCTCTCAACGCGAACAACGATGCGATGGGTTTCTTCGAGTTCCCGAAGGGCCTGCCGAAGGCCATACCTTCCCCCTTCCCACAGGAGAAAGGCGAAAAAAAGCACCATACTACCCCAGAAAATTTTTCTCCTCAGTTTACCCATACCTTGCTCGAAGCATCTCCCTCAAGCACAAATGGAAGGAACACATGGGTCCTGGTATAGGTGGTCTTTTGGGGAACACTACCCTTGGCGAGGATCTCAAGGTCCACACCGTCGCTCCGAAGCTCGTCAAGCTTCTGATTGAGGTACTCCTGAAAATCTGCGGTAAATGTCCCCTCCCGGGGCTCCCCGCTATTCCCTCCTCTTCCCCGAACCACGATCTCCGCCTCACCCGGGGCAAAGTCAGAAGGCACAGTCACTTGGAGGGAAACATCCCGTATGCCCTGGCGATACAGGAACACCGTGACCTTCCCTGCGGCAATTTCGCCCCGCTTCACGATTCGGGGGAAATCGCAGGAGAGAATCCATCCCCGCTGGATTTCAGGAAATACCTCAACCTCAAGAGCAATGTTCTCCACGTTTACCGGCTGATAGGGATTTTTCAGGAATGCCTCAAGTATCCGGCGAAACGTGTTCGAGGTAAAAGTCGCGATATCCGGTTCGCTGACCCAGAAAAACTCATCCTCAAGGTTGAGATTTTCTCCCGTTATACGAAACTTTAGATCAACACTTCCTGGAGACTGGCGGTCGATGGTCCGATCAATGGCGTCAAGGAGAAGCTCAGGGAGGAAATCCACGAGAATGTCCTCTTCCTGAACCGCTGAGAAGTGAAAATCTCGTCTTCTTGTCCCCTCCTTCACCCCTATGGTGACCTCCGTTGTTTTCGGGAAAACTCCAAACCGTCCTGCTATACCGACGCTACGATCCTCTTCCACCACACCCACAATTTCGATGGGCGTTCCCACCTTGAAAGGGAATTCATCCCCTTTCAGACTGAAATTCACGTATACCGAGGAGAGAAAATACTGCGCCTTCCCCCGGTGGAGAAAGGGATGCCCGAGTGCCAGGAACCGGTCCCCATCCCGCAGGGTCAGAGTCCCGACACTCACAATTTCCGCGTCTCCGGTCACAAGCTGCACCCCTATGGCACTCCCGGGCTCAAGAGAAGCCGCCTGCTTCTCGGACTTCCCCGGAAAAAGGCGTGGAAAAGCAAGCACCTTTCTCAAAGCGTACGTTTCTCCAAGGCGCTCTCTCAAGCGAGACCATGCCCGATTGCCCATTCCAAAACAGAATACCACTGACGTCTCTTTCCCAAGGGGAGCAAGCACTTCCTCCTCTTTCCATATTTTGAGCATGGCCTCAATGGGCGTAACGACACCCACAAGGTGATCCTGCGTCTCGAAGCTGTGGGAGAGCGCTCCCGCAATCTTCCCCCGAATGTACACTGGGCTTCCGCTCATCCCGGCGAGGATACCCCCCAGACTACGAATTTTCTCGTCGGTGACGAGGACAACAAAGTAGCTGTCTGTGATGTCCTTCGTCTGTACAACATCGATGACCTCGAGGGAAAACTCCTGCACCTCTGTTCCGAGAAGAACTGTCTTTCCGATGGCCTTCATGCCCTTACGGATTGCCGAAAAAGGGAAGATGGAAATCTCTCCACTCCAGACCGGAAGAGCGTAGAGGACAAGGCCCAGAACCCAGAAAATCAAAAGGACTCTACGCCGCCACAAAAGCTATGCATTCCTCCCCTTGGTATAGAGAAAGCCGTTTCGGAGAAATTTCAGGTAATCGAGAACCTTTCCTGCCCCGAGAGCAACACAGGACACCGGATCCTCGGCAACGTACACAGGGGTTCCCAAAGCCTTCGCCAGCATCTCATCAATGCCCCGAAGGAGCGATCCTCCCCCGGTGAGGCAGATACCCTTTTCTCCAATATCAGCAGCAAGCTCAGGGGGCGTATGCTCAAGCACCATCCGTGCCGCCTCGACAATGTATGAGAGGGGTTCGGTGAGGCATTTGTAGACCTCTGAAGCGCTGAGGAGAATCTCTTTGGGAAGTCCCGAGACAAGGTCCCGCCCCTTGACGCGGATTACCTTATCCTCCGGAGGGGGTACAGCCCACCCAATCTCAATCTTAATCATCTCCGCGGTCTTCTCACCAATGAGGAGGTTGAACTTTTTCCTAAGGTGACGGATAATGGCCTCGTCCATTTTATCCCCTGCCACCCGCACAGATTGGCTGACCACAATCCCCCCCAGGGAGAGTACAGCAACGTCCGTGGTCCCTCCTCCAATATCAATCACCATACTCCCTGAGGGACCTGTGATGTCGAGGCCAGCCCCCAGAGCCGCTGCCATAGGCTCCTCAATGAGGTACGCCTTACGGGCCCCTGCGTGGTACGCTGCATCGAGCACTGCTCGCTTTTCAACCTCGGTACCTCCCGAGGGAACGCAAACCACGACATCAGGCTTGAAAAGGCTTCGCCCGCATACCCGCTGGATGAAGTAGGCCAGCATCTTCCGGGTAACCTCGTAATCGCTGATCACTCCATCGCGCAGGGGACGGTGGGCCACAATGTGTTCCGGGGTCTTTCCGATCATCTCCCAGGCTTCTTTCCCTACCGCAAGAATCTGATTGGAGTCTCTGGCAATGGCCACAACCGAAGGTTCGTTGAGTACAATTCCCCGCCCATGAAGGTAAATGAGTGTCGTCGCCGTGCCAAGGTCAATCCCCAACCGTTTATTCCACATACAGGATTCCTCCCGTTCACCCTCGCACTCGTTCGATAAACGCTCCCAGGGACTGGAGCTTCACCTCGAGGTCCTCATAGCCCCGGTCAATATGGTGAATCCCATTGACTTCGGTCACACCTTCTGCAGCAAGGCCTGCAAGAACAAGAGCCGCTCCTGCTCGAAGGTCCGTGGCCGTCACCCGGGCACCGGTGAGCTTCTCCACTCCCACCACTACCGCGCTCCGTCCCTCCACCTGGACCTTAGCTCCCATGCGTTCCAGTTCCCCAACATGGGCAAAGCGGCTCTCAAAAACCGTTTCGGTGATGACGCTCACCCCGTCAGCAAGGCACANANGGGACATGAACTGTGCCTGCATGTCCGTTGGAAAACCCGGATAGGGCATGGTCTTGATATTCGTGGGTCTGGGGCGTTCAGACATCGCCACCCGAACAGCGTCCTCACCAACCTTCTCAACCTGCGCACCGACTTCCTCAAGCTTCGTGAGAACAGACCTGAGAAGAGAGGTTTCCACACCGTGCACCGTAACGTCTCCCCGGGTGATAGCAGCAGCAACACAGAACGTTCCAGCCTCGATACGGTCGTTCATGATGGTGTACTCGCACCCCTGAAGGTCTTTTCTTCCCCTGATAACAATGGTATCCGTTCCCACTCCCTCAATGGAGGCTCCCATCAACGTGAGAAAACGGGCAAGATCCACCACCTCAGGTTCCCGGGCAGCATTGGCAATGATTGTCTCATCCTCAATGGTTGCCGCAAGCATCATCACGTTTTCTGTGGCTCCGACGCTTGGAAAATCAAAGTATACCTCGCCCCCACGGAGCTTCTGAGCCCATGTCTCGATATACCCGGAACGCATGGAAACGTCTACCCCAAGATGGGCAAATCCCTTAAGGTGCAGGTCGATGGGACGGGACCCAATGGCGCATCCTCCAGGAAGCGGAACTCGTGCTCTGCTCAGCCGGGAAATCAGGGGTCCAGTGACGAGAAACGACGCTCGCATTTTCCGGATGAGCTCATAAGGAGGCTCAAAGCGGGAAATGGTGGCCGGGGAAATGCGATAGGAATGTTTTCCTATGCGCTCAACGCCGGCCCCAAGGCTCTCGAGGACCATCACCATGGTACGAACGTCAAGGAGGTCCGGGACATTGTGAATAACAGAGGGAGTGCTGCTCAAAAGCGTTGCGGCAAGGATAGGCAGTGCTGCGTTCTTCGAACCTCCAACGGTTACACTCCCCCTGAGAGGCTGAGGACCGCGAATACGGAAGTACTCTCTCACTTCAGTCTGGTCTTTTTGCTCGTCCATACTCACGCTAATTATACTCAATCTCCCTCATCCCCGCCATCTCCTCTTTCAGCTCGTACCTTGGAGGGCGTATGAGGAAACGCAAATTCCACCTTGCCGTCTTCGGAAAGAACAAGCACTGCAGAGAACCTTTTCCCTTTCCGGGAACGGAAACCCGAAAGCCTGTCCGTTCGACCGCTTGCCAGGAGTTTCTGAACCTGCTGGCGGGAGATTTTCTTCCCCGAAATGGTCTTCCACACCGCGAAAGTACAGCCTTCCTTCCACCGGGAGCAACTGAAAGCGACTTTACNCTCATACACCGGGGCACCGCAAAGTGGGCAGGAACCCAGGGGGTACCTCGAGGCTATCATGCGGCTCTTTGCTTCTCGAACATCCTCCAGATTCTGGGCCTTGACCTTAGCGACAATTTCCCGGGTCAAATGCTTAATACCCTCCATGAAGAGTTCCCGGGTGAACTGTCCTTTCTGGATGAGATTGAGTTTCTTCTCCCACTCACCCGTAAGCTGAGGCGAGGCAAGTTCCGGAATGGGAATGCTTTCCACAAGACTTACAAGCTCCATGCCCTTGGGAGTGGGGATGAGGGTCTTTCCCTCCCGCTCCACATACCCGACTTCGATGAGACGTTCAATAATGGCGGCCCGAGTCGCTGGCGTTCCAATACCGCTTTCCTTCAGCACTTCCCGAAGCTCCTCGTCTTCAACAAAACGTCCAGCCCCCTCCATGGCTGCAAGAAGTGTGGCCTCGGTATACCTTGGAGGCGCCTTGGTCTCCTTTTCCTCACTCCAGGCCTCCACAACATCCACCTCTTCTCCTCGGGGAACAACGGGAAGGAACCCTTCCTCTTCCCTGGGATAGAGCACTCGCCACCCTGGCTCGGCGAGAACCCTGGTCTTGCTCAGGAAGACCTCTCCCTCCACTCTGGTCCTGATCGTCCGGTGCACCCAGACCGCCGGGGGGTAGAAAACCGCCAGGAAACGACGCACGATGAGGTCCAGAACCTTCCGCTCCCCTTCCTTCAACACTTCCCAGCGGATTTCCTCTCCCGTGGGGATGATGGCGTGGTGATCCGTGACCTTACTCCGGTCAAAAACACGCCGGTCTTTGAGGGCCTCCCGGAGCGGAAGATCTCTGGCAAACTCGGCAAACCCACACCGGGCAAGCATGGCGACGCTTTTCTCCACCTGGCTCAGAAGGTCCTCGGAAAGGTAACGAGAATCCGTCCGGGGATACGTGATGAGCTTGTAATGCTCATAGAGCCTCTGGGCAATATCCAGGGTTTTCTGAGCCGAATACCCGAAGAGCTTGTTGGCATCCCGCTGGAGTTCGGTGAGGTCGTACAGCAGGGGATGGGCTTCCTGGGTTTTATGCTCGGAGAATTCCTCAACCTTCCCCTGTTTCCCCAAAACCCTGGCTACAACCTTTTCCGCCTCGCCTCTGTCGAAAAGACGGTCGTCCTCGCCTCCCCGCCACTTCCCCACATACGTGAGGTCCCCATACCGGAAACGGGCAAAGACCTCAAAGTAGGGGGTGGGGCGGAAGTTCTGAATCTCCCGCTCCCGGTGGACCAGGATGGCCAGAGTCGGTGTCTGGACCCTTCCAACGGAAAGTAGAATCCTGTAACGGCTTGTGAAAGCCCGGCTTCCATTGATACCCACAAGCCAGTCTCCTTCAGAGCGGCACTTGGCTGCCTGCGCGAGAAGCTCATATTCTGAGGCTGGCCTGAGCCGGGCAAAGGCTTCCCGAATCGCCTCTTTCGTCATCGAGGAGAGCCAGAGACGGAACACTGGTTTCTTCAGGCCGAGGAATTCGTAAATATAACGGAAAATCAGTTCCCCTTCCCGTCCCGCATCACAGGCATTCACCAGCGCATCGGTGTCCTCTCTCTCGGAGAGCATTTTGATAACCTCAAGGCGCTTTTCCGTTTTCTCAAGAGGCTTCAGCTTAAAAACCTCCGGGATAATGGGCAAAAGCTCAAGGTCCCACTTTCTGAAACGGTCGTCGTAGTCCTCAGGCTCGGCAAGACCAACGAGGTGTCCCACCGCCCAGGTGATAATGTACTCCGCATTCTCGAGGTACTCCTTGTGGTCTGTGAACTTCCCCAGCGCTCTGGCGATATCCTGTGCCACGCTGGGTTTTTCCGTAATGATGAGCTTCTTCCCCATATATGCACTCCCTTCACTCTTTGACTGCCGGTCGACGGTATGGCCGGTAAGGTAGAGGAACGTATTCAACCGTGGGGCGTTGCTGGGGCGGCTGCGGGTAAAGCTCCATAAGCTCGTAAATTTCCTCCGGAAGGCCCTCCTGCACCGGAAGGCCCAGATTCTTCGCTATCTCAGGAGTGATGGGGAAATCGTGAGTCCACCTTCCCTCAGAAAGCGTCTGGGCAAGTTCTCTTGCTCTCTCCTCAGGCATTTTGTCCCGCACGAGGTCGAAGACTACCTGGTACACCTGATGGATGGCTTTCCGGGCGATGTCGCCAAGAATAAGCGTTTCATCATCCCGATTCGGATTGGGTTCCTCCAGCGCCCGAAGAATCGACGCCGCAGGATACTGCCCACGGGCAGTGGTGATTTGGGGATCCACAGGACCCAGAACGGCGTTGGGATCCATGACGATTTCGTCTGCCGCAAGGGCAATAAGCGTTCCTCCAGACATGGCATAGTGCGGAACGAAAACCGTGACCTTCGCGGGATGCCGTTTGATAGCCCAGGCAATCTGTTCAGCCGCAAGCACTAGCCCCCNNGGGGTGTGGAGGATGAGGTCAATGGGCATGTCAGGAGGCGTCATNCGNATNGCCCGAAGTACTCGCTCTGAGTCCTCAATGCTGATATAGCGGGCAATGGGAAGGCCCAAAAAGCTCACCGATTCCTGGCGGTGGATGAGCACGATGACCCGTGAGCGACGTTTTCTCTCAAATTCCCGTATCATGATGATACGTCGTTGCTCGAGAATTTTCTGCTGAAGTGCCGGAAAGTACACGCTGAGAAAAAGGATGAGAAAAAGGATTTCCCAAAACATATTCATTCCCCCTTATCCGAACTTTCCCAGTGATACAGAAGGATCCGCCGGTACCGGATTTTTCCCTCCTCAAAGAGGTCGCCGCCAAAGGCATCATAGGCCACCATGAGGGGAAAGTCCTTTACCAGAAGGCGAAACAGCGCCTGAGCTCCCAGGTCCTCGTAGGCCAGAACCTCCTGGGACACCACAAAGGTCGAAAGATAGGCACCGGCACCACCACAGGCGATGAAGTACACCGCCTTGTATTTTTCGAGGAGCTTCTTCACCTCTTCTCCCCGCTCACCTTTCCCAATAGTAGCCCGCAAACCCCGCTCAAGAAAGAATGCAAGATAGGGATCCATCCGTCGGCTCGTCGTTGGCCCGATGGACCCCACGGGCTCATGGGGTGGCGGTGGTGTGGGTCCGGCATAGTAGAGAACGGCTCCATGAACGGGAAAGGGGAGCTCCTTGCCCCGAGCAACCTCGCTGAGCATTCTCCGGTGAGTTGCATCCCGGGCGACGTAGAGTTCTCCACTCAAGAAAACCCGGTCGCCAACACGAAGCGCGAGAATGTCCTCAATACCCAGAGGAGTTTTCAGAATGAACTCTCGCCCTGCCATGTTCCTCACCATCTCAGGGTCTTTCTGCGGAAAACATGACAGCTGCACACCAGTCCCACAGGAAAGCTGGCGATATGGCAGGGATACGTCTCAATGCGAACCTCAAGACAAGTCACTCTTCCTCCCACTCCCTGGGGGCCGATACCCAGGCGATTAATGTCCTCACACCACCTTTTTTCCAGCTCCCGATACCGGGGGTCTGGATGCGAAGACCCCAGAGGACGGCTCAGAGCCCGAGAAGCCAGGAAGAGAGCATAAGCCCCGTTCCCACCAATACCCACACCCACCACAAGCGGTGGGCAGGCCAGGGCGGCTTTTCTGTCAAGCTCCCGCAGGATGAATCGTTCCACGTCATCAGGAGTACTCCCCGGCTCAAGCATCCCCAAAGTGGTGATGTTGTCGCATCCCCCTCCTTTTACCAGAAGGTCGATTTCGAGGTGATCCCCCTCCACCCATTCGAAGAAATACACTCCCGGAGTATTATCCTGGGTGTTTTTCCCAAAGAAAGGGTCGGCAATAATGGATTTTCGGAAATACCCCTCCCGGTAAGCCAGCCGGATAGCCTCATCAAGAGCCTGTCGCAGGCTTCCCCCGCGAACGCAAACCTCACTCCCCACCCGGATTTCAGCCATAACCATCCCCGTGTCCTGACAGAGAGGGAGCCTCCGTTCCTCGGCTACCACGTAGTTTTCTAAGAATACTGGGTCGAACATACTCTTTCCCTTCGTCCTCGCTCTCCTCCGCAACCAGAGCGTCGAGCATCTTCTGGCGGAGTACAACATCGCTTCTCACGTTGATCTCCAAAAGGGCGTTTTTCACTTCTTCAATGATGTCGAAAACCCAGATTTCCTTCACGCTCCCTCACCCTCAGGGGGGAGAGGAATGGTCCCGTTCCGAACCCCCTCGGCCACCATCCTCCGGGCCCGGAGAATGAGACTCCGGGCTTCCTCTTCCACCTCTTCAGGACGGCGTGGCCTTCGGGCAAGACCCTGCTCCACCGCAACAGAAGCTACAGCTCTAGCCTCCTCCACGTAAACCTCCCAATCGTCCATAGTTGGAATGACGTACTCCTCGTGGAGACCTCGCCTCTTCGCAAAATGGTACAGCGCGAAAGCAGCAGCAAGGCACATTTCATCGGTAATCTTTCGGGCCTGGACACTCAGAACGCCCCGGAAAAGACCCGGAAAGCCGAGAGAGTTGTTGATTTGATTCGGGAAATCTGATCGCCCGGTAGCCACAACTCTCGCCCCATGCTCCTTGGCTTCCCAGGGCCAGATCTCCGGCACGGGATTTGCACAGGCGAAAACTATCGGATCTCTGTTCATTCGGGAAACCCACTCAGGTTCAATGACTCCAGGACCCGGACTTGAAAGCGCAATGAGCACATCTCGGCCCTCAATCGCTTCTTTTTTCCCCCCTCTGAGATTCTCTCCATTAGTCACAAGACAGAACTGCCACTTCCAGGGATTGCTCCTTGCGAGATCCTCCCGATCTCGATGGAGGATACCCTTTGTGTCACAGAGGACAATGTTCTCCCCCCGTACCCCTGCCTTCATGAGGAGTGAAGCAATACGGAGATTCGATGCTCCTGCTCCAATAAGAGCAACCCGGATATCCTCTCTTTTCTTCCCCACAACGTCCAGGGCCCCTAAAAGCCCCGCGAGCACCACCAGGGCCGTGCCCTGCTGGTCATCGTGCCACACCGGAATCTCCAGCTCCTCCTGAAGCCTCTCAAGAATAGAAANNCACGCAGGCTGAGCAATGTCCTCAAGGTTCACCCCGCCAAAACTCGGTTCGAGCATCTTCACCACCTTTACCAGTTCCTCGGGGCTTGAAGCTCGCAGACACAGAGGAACGGCATCCACGCCTCCGAGGTAGCGGAAAAGGAGCGCCTTCCCTTCCATAACGGGTAGAGCAGCTTCAGGACCAATGTTCCCAAGACCGAGTACCCGCGAACCGTCGGAAACCACAGCCACGGTGTTCCAGCGGTTCGTATAGGCAAAGGAGAGACCAGGGTCTTGCTCAATGTGGCGACAGACCTCGGCCACTCCTGGAGTGTACCAGAGGGCGAAATCCTCGTAACTCCTTATCGGACACTTCAGGTGCGTTTCGATTTTCCCCCGGTAAAAGGCATGGAGACGAAGAGATTCTTCAAAGGGTCGCCGGAGTTCCCTCTCGCTCTTTCTTTCCACGAACACCCTGTCCTCCTTTGTTCTCCCGGTTCTCCCCATTGTATCACAACTTCAAAAAGCCTTTGCTTTTCTCTTCCCAGGATTTACAATAAAAGCGTGATAGGAAAAACACTACTCTTTCTCTACAGCCCCAAAAACAAGCTGAGTATCAATGCCCTTCTGGGAGCGCTGTCCTCTTCTCCTCTGTGGTCCAGAGTACGTGTGGTACTGTGCACCACCGAGGAAGAAATACTTGCCTTTGCTCTGCGTCAGTCTGGGGTGTCTCTTCTTGTTCTCTCCAGCATGACGCCCGAAAAGGACCGCCGTCAGCGTCTTCTGCAGGATTTCCTGCGCTATCCTGATGTCTTCACCTGCTGTGGNGGTCCCCATGCGACAGCCCTCCCCCAGGACTTTGCCCCCTGGAGCACTTTCCTCGTTCAGGGAGAAGGAGAAGTAGCCTTTCTCACCATTGTCCAGGCGTTCCTTGAGGGTACCCTCCCCTCCTCACCCCAGACCATGAGAGGTGAGAGGGTGCACCTTGATTGTTTCCCCTCGTTTCCATACCACCTGGGATTCCTGGGGCCAATCGAAATCAGCCGGGGATGCCCGTTCGGGTGCGCCTTCTGCCAGACACCCCTTATTTTTGGGCGAACCATGCGGCATCGAAGCCTTGAGTCCGTTCTCGAGCATGTTCGCGGTATGATGCGTCACCGCGAGAGAATCGATCTTCGCTTCGTAACCCCTAACGCCTTCGCCTACGGGTCCCCGGATGGGCGAAGGCCGAATATCAAAGCCCTGGAAAACCTTCTTGGAGGCCTTCGCAAACTCCTCGGCCGAAAAGGGAGAATGTTTTTCGGTTCCTTCCCGTCCGAAGTCCGTCCAGAGTTTGTCTCAGAAGAAACTCTACATCTTGTTCGCCAGTACGCAGACAACCGGAGCATCGTCATCGGGGCACAGTCAGGAAGCCAGAGACTTCTGAACCTCATGGGTCGGGGGCACACCCTTGAAGACGTTCTCTCAGCGTGCGAGACGAGCATTCGCCTGGGATTCCAGGTTTACGTGGATTTCATTTTCGGATGTCCCGAAGAGACCGAGGAAGACCTTCGCGCAACCGCGGAGTTCATTGAGAAGCTCGTCCGTCTTGGGGCTATTGTTCACGCCCACACCTTCCTGCCCCTTCCTGGAACTCCCTGGGGAGGAAAAACTGGCACCCCTATTCCTCGATGGATGAGGCAATTCCTGGGGAAACTCGCCCAGGAGGGGAAACTCAGAGGACAGTGGCAAACCCAGGAACGGATGGCCCGGGAATTCCGCCTCAGCGAGGGGAGGTGAACCGGAAATACACGATATCCCCATCCTGAATCTCGTATTCCCTCCCTTCAAGGCGGATACGTCCTTCCTGACGGGCCCGCTCGAAAGACCCACAGGCCACAAGGTCCTCAAAATGAATGACTTCGGCCTTGATGAATCCCCGTTCCATGTCCGTGTGGACCTTCCCAGCAGCCTGGGGAGCCCTGGTACCCCGGGGGAGGCTCCCGTGCCCGGAGTTCTTTCTCACCGTACGTGTAGAAAGTGATAAGGCCGAGTAGTCGATACGCTTCCTCCACAAGACGGATAAATCCCGGACCAGGGATGCCAAATGCTGCGAAAAAGGCTTTCTGTTCTTCTTCTTCAAACTCGGAAAGCTCTGTCTCGAGTTTGGTCCAGACCGGGAGGAGTGGAAGCCCTTCCTCTTCGAAACGTTTTCGTACCTCTTCGAAAAGGCGACGAGAGGACTCCTCTTCATCGAGATTGGCCACATAAAGCAAGGGCTTGGCCGTGATCAGCTGATAGGGCTTCAAGATTTCCCACGCACCAGGCGGGAAATCCACCGCCCGCACAGGAATACCCTGAGAGAGCGCTACAAAGCACTGTTCCAGAATCTCTTTCTCTTCTCTCAGGCGCTCATCCTTCGTTTTCCGCAAAAGTTCCCGAAGCTTCTCAAGGCGTCGTTCCACAACCTCGAGATCTGCAAGAAGGAGTTCCGTATCCACGATATCCCGGTCTCGAAGCGGGTTGATATCCCCTGCGACATGGGGAATGCTCCTGTCTTGGAAGAAACGGAGCACCTCGACCACAGCATCCACTGCCCGTATATGACTGAGGAACTGGTTCCCCAGTCCTTCTCCTTTGCTTGCTCCCTCCACAAGCCCTGCCACGTCAACGAATTCTATGGTTGCCGGAACAACCTGGGGCGGATGGAGAAGACGAGCCAGTATCTCGAGCCGCCTGTCAGGGACCGCCACCACACCCCGGTTAGGGGAGACGGTGGAAAAGGGATGTCCTGCAACTTCTGCATGACCCCCCGTGAGGAGGTTGAAGAGCGTCGTTTTCCCCGAGTTCGGGAGCCCAACAATCCCAACCTGAAGCCCCATCTCACACCTCAATGATGCACTCTTTTGGCTTGAGACAGCGGCCCTGGCGGTAAATTTCCCTGATTTTCCCCTCGAGTTTCCTCCGGGGAATCATCACAAAGCGCCCGCAACCCAGGCACTTTATACCAATATCCACCCCAAGGCGCACAATGCGCCACTTTTGGCTTCCACAGGGATGGGTCTTCTTCAGGGTCACGATGTCATCAATCTCAAGGTGCAACACACCCAAAATCCATCACCATCACTCGACAAAGATGTCTTCACAGTAAATCTTCTCGAGAGGTCGGCGAGTCGTCGCCTGGGGGATTTTCACCGGATACCCCAGAGGGGTCACGGCAACAACCCGAACCTCAGGAGGAATCTGGCAAATCTCCTTGATGCGGTCTTCGTCAAAGGCTCCAATCCAGCAGGTACCCAGCCCTTTTGCCCAGGCTGCAAGCACAAGATGCGTCATCGCAATGGCTACGTCAACAGGCCAGCTCTCCATATACCCGCCGATGCACCCTCCCCTTCCTGTGGCACAGGCCACAATCACCACCGGGGCCTCTCCAATGAACTCCTGCCCAAAGCAGGCCTGCGCGATGAGGCGGCGCTTTTTTTCATTCCGCACCACGATGAATTTCCACGGTTGCAGATTGTTGGCCGAGGGCGCAAGACGAGCAGCATTGAGAATCTCTTTCACATCTTCGTCGGCAACGTCTTCCGCTCGAAACTTTCGAATGCTCCTGCGCGTGGCAATGACTTCAGAAAGGTCCATAGGCACTCCCCCTTCGGCTTGTCCTTTTCCTCAGGAATTTTCAGGAACACGAGGGATGCGAATTTCGACATAAGGCTGGAGTTTCTGGGGATCGGGAATCTTCTCCCGGTTGGCTTCCCAGATAATTGTCCATTTCCGACCATCCTGGTAGTACCGACGAGCAATCTTCCAGAGACTGTCCCAGGGCAGGATGACGTAAGAGGTGAACTTTTTTGCCTCCTCAAGCTGAGCAGACAGCTCCTCATTCCTCCGCTGCAGGGCTTCAATCTGGTCTTCTTTGTCTTTGAGCTCTTGCTGGAGCCTGCCGATTTCCTCTTTGGCCTTTTCTCGCTCCTTCTCAAGCTCCTGGATACGTTCTGCCGAACCCTTTTGAGCCCGCAAAACCTCAAGTTCCCGGTCAATACGGGCAAGCTCCTCCTTTTTGCGACCAAGCTCTCCTTCAAGGTCCATTCGCTCCTGGGCAAGACGCTTGATTTCTCCCTGCAGAGTGTCCTTTTCCCTGAGTAACGACTCGACATCCTTCTCGATTTCCTCGCGCCTTTTACCACTTTCAAGGAGACTATAGAGTTCCTCGATGCGTTGCTCAAGAGAAACCTTGTTCTTCTCAAGGTTTTCGAGAAGTCTTCGAATGGCTTGCAACTCCGGAACGGAGGCTCGTGACTCTTCGGCAATCTTCCCCAGTTCCCCCTGCAGAGTCGCAATTTCATCCTCTATGGCTTTGACCCTGGTTTTCAGGTCCTCTCTGAGCATCTCTCTACTGAACTTCTCGATTTCCGCAAGACGACCATCGAGAAGTTCAAGAGTCCTCTGAATCTCGGCAAGGTCCTCCCGAACTGGGGAAAGCGCCTGTCCCTGCGCATGAATCTCCTCAAGGCGTCGCCCAAAAGACTCCAGGCCCTGGGAGAGGTTCTGAACTTGAGCAAAGAGCCTCTCAAGAGTCCTGGCAACTTCCTCATCCTTCGCTCGCAAAGATGCCTCAAGAGCCCGCATGTTTTCTTCGGTCTTCTTGAGAGCGTTCTCGAGGTTACTCTGGACATCCAAAAGCGTTGCAAGCTGAGCCCTCAGATTTGCCACCTCTTCTTTCTCCGAGAGCGTGGCGATTTTCTCTTTTAAGGCAAGAATATCTTTTCCTTTCCCCTCCAGTTCCTGAACGATATTCGCCTGCTCTGCTACAAGTTCCTGGAAACGCGCTCTGAGAGACTCGCGCTCTTCAAGGAGCGTGACAACATCGGCACGGATTTTCTCAAGGTCCTGAGACGAAGGCAAAGCAGTGGCCAATGCCTCGACTTCCTCCCGGAGAGACTGCAGGGTGGTTTCTCTCCAGGTATCCATACCGCTCTCAAGGCCAGAGAGTTTCTCCTGGAGATTGCTGAGTCTCTGGGAGAATTCCTGGAACGTCACCTGGACCTTCTCGAAGTCTCTCCCAAAAGACGTCACCGACTGTGAGAGACCCTGGAGTTCTTCTTCAAAAGCGGTGATTTTCTGTGAGAAGGTCAGGAGGCTTTCTTCAAGCCTCCTGCCGTAGTCCTCCTGGGCGAGCTGAACCTCTCCAAGCAGCTCGCGAAGATTCTCCATGCTCTCCTCAATCCTTTTTTTGTACTCGGTGAACTCTTGCTCTAGAGACTGGAGTTTCTCCTCAAGGGTCNGCAGCGCCTTTTTCAAAAAATCTCAAGGGAAACCGTCTTTTCTTTCCAGGCGGTCACCTCTTGCTGAAGCGCAGCAAGGGCATCCCACACTTCCTGAATTTTCCCCTCGGAGTACTGAAGAAGTGCAGAGAAGCGCTCATCGACACTCAGGGTAGCAACACTCTGCTCCATAGCACGCACTTTCTCTTCAAGGGTGGTTATTGCCTTTCCTGCCTCCTCCTGAAGCGCTCTGGTCTTCTCCTCAAGGAACTCACGCATTTCTCCCTGGAGGCGCTGGACATCACCCTGAATGGATACAAGGGTGCTCCTGAGCTCTTCCACCTCCTGAGAGAGCGCCGCAGAGGTTTCCAGCCTCCCCGAAAGGTCCGCTACCGTCTGCTTAAGCTCTCGAACTTTCCCCTCAAAGTACTGAAGAAGTGCGGAGAAGCGCTCATCGATACTCAGAGCGGCAATACTCTGCTCCAGATTCTTCAGAGACTCCTGAAGAACCTCCAGTTCTTTCGCCGTCTCCTCAAGGGCTGTGACTTTTGTGACCCACGCGTTCAGATTCTCCTCAAGACGAGCCAGAGAGGATTCCATGGCCTTTCTTGCCCCGGAAAGGTCCTCAAGGGTCTGGCTTTTCTCAGCCAGGATAGCAGAGAGGGCGCGAATTTCCTCTTCAAGGTTTTTCACCGTTTTGAGCTGTCCCTCAAGATCGGCAATCCTCTGCTCCATCTCGGCCATACTCTGGGGAACTGTACGAGTTTCCTCCAGACCTTTTTCCACTGCTGCCATTCTTCCGGCGATGTCCCGGATGTCTCGAGAAACACCAGTGAGAGAAACAATCACAACCAGCGAGACACCAAGAGCAAGAAGAGCAATGATAAGAGCAAGCCAGTTCTTCAAGGTGACACCCCCTCCATTCTTGGGCTTCCCTTGAATTATAGCACACTCAGGGGGAGAAGCACGTCAGAGAGAGGAAAAAGGAGGCCAAGGAGGAGGAAGAGCAGGAAAAGAGCACACAAGAGGACAAAAACTAGAATGCACCACCTTCGCCCTCTCCGATGCCGGAAGGAGAACCGAGGTAGAACAGGGTGCCTCACGTCTCAGTCTTCGTCCATGATTCGGGCATAGACCATTCGGGCAAAGTCCTTTTTAGTCGCCCGGTCCACAAACTTCAATGCTTTCAGGAGTTCATACTCGTCCTCTCGGAGATTCCCCTGGCGGAAGTGGCGGTCAAGCTCCGGAACCTGGAAGTGGGTAAGGCTCATCGTGGCGATGAGGTAATCTCGACCTTCCCTGGTCTTCACCCGGGCCTCGAGCTTCTCGACCACTGAGACATCCCCGGAGCGGTATCGCTCGACGACTTCATCGGCAGAGTACCCGGGGAGACTCCGAAAAACAGTGTGGATTACAATGTCGCCAAGCTCTCTACCCGATTTCACCTCCTCTTTCACTTCCCACAAAAGAGGTGAAAAGTGAATGGTATCCTCGCTGAAGACTGGCTTCAGTGTGCCAAAATCCAGACCCAAGTCTTCGAGTTTTCGCAGTGCCCGCTCGAGCACAACCTGTTTAGGTTCTTCCTTCGGTTCTTCCTTTCGGATTTCCTCCAAAGGGACAGTCTCAACCGTCTCCTGAGGCTCCAGGGACTCAACGCCTTCCGCCACCACTTCCTCTCCTTTCTGCGTTTTGTGCTGAGCAGCAAAACGTGGCCTCCTCAAAACGTGCTCAGGCTCTTCCTCTTTCCGGGAGGATACCNCTCGCCGCAAGCGCAGTTTCTCCGGTTCCTCTTCCTCGTACTCTTCCTCCCGCCAGAGCCTTCGCTCCCGGGCGTTTTCCCGGAGGATGAGGATAATACTGATGAGGATGGCCACAATGAGCACGGCAAGGACAAGGCCAATGATATCCTGGATGCGTAACCCAAACTGCATATCCCCACCCCTTATTCTTTCCGGTCAAAATAGATGTTCTTCCCCCACGCCGAAAGGGGAATGCCCATGACCACGTCATCGGACACCAGCCCCTCCCGTCTTGCCACAACACCAATACGGTACATGATACGGTTGTCCACGTTCAGAAGGGAGGCCATCTTCACCGCCGAACCAAGGGCAATTCCCAGGTCCAGGAGTCGCATGACGCACTGAGGTCCCTTGAATTCCCTCCGTTCCTTAGGAACAAGATCCGCACACCGCTCGAAACCACACGCTCCACAGTTGAGCCCCGCAGGTTGAGCATCTTTTAGACCCACAAGCACCACTGCCTGGGAGTCAAGGACGTTTTTTCCATCACGGATAAAGCCCCGGATTCCGTTTTCCTCCCCGTACCGGATCATGGCCTCTCCGAGTTTCTGCACCGCCTCCCCCTCAAGAATGGTCACGGTCACAAAATCTCTCCCCACTGCCTTCGGCGCCGTTTTTGCTGCAATCACCATGAGTCGTGCTACTTCCAGGATGGCTTCCCTCATGTTCCCGTCCTCCCTTCTACTGGAGAATGAAGTTATGGAGTCCCAGGGATCTACCGTACTCCAGAATCTCCCGATAGGTCCGGTCACTCACAAGATGGGCAATCTCCGGAAAGCCCTGCGCCCGATAGAGAGGGCGGTACTGCCGAAGAAGCGTAACAAAAACGTCTCGGGAAATCTCCGTGGCAAGGAAACGGAGGTTTTCTTTGGCCTCCTCTTCAAGAGAGGGGATGATGAGAATACGGACGATAAGCCCCCGACGCGCGACACCTTCTTCGTCGAGCACCACGTTGCCCACCTGCAGGAACATCTCCCGGATGGCTTCTCGGCACACCTCAGGGTAGCGGGGTGCCTGGGAATACCGTACCGCACTTTCCTCCCGGGCGTACCGCATATCAGGAAGATAGATATCCACAAGACCCCGCAGGAGCCGGAGAACCCCGAGATCCTCGTAACCACTGGTGTTATAGACGATGGGGATGCGGAGACCTTCCTGGCGAGCACGGTCAACGGCCTCGAAAATCTGTGGAACAAAGTGTGTTGGCGTGACGAGATTGATGTTGTGACACCCTTGCCGTTCCAGAGACTGCATCATGGCAGCAAGGGCAAGGGGGGTAACCTCAACCCCTTCGCGAAAATGGCTGATCGTGTAGTTCTGGCAGTACACGCAGGCCATATTGCACCCTGAAAAGAAAATGGTTCCCGAACCCCGGTACCCACTGAGGATCTCCTCCTCCCCAAAGTGGGGATGAAAACTCGCCACCCGGGGAAGCATCCCACCACCACAGAATCCCCGCTCTCCCTTCGTGCGGTCAACGCCACACCGCCGGGGACAGAGGGAACAGGACTTCAGGCACTCGGAGAGCTCCTGCAGAACTTCCCGAGCTAACACGATACCTTATCCTCCGGAAGATACGGAACCTTCACGAAAATTCCCCGCAAAGGCACATCCAAAGCCAGAAGGTCATGTCGTTCCCCTGGTTCCACTCGAAGGGCCATCCCTGCCACAACAGGAACATCCTGGCCATTGACCCTGAGGATTCCCTGACCCTCGAGAATGAAGAAAGTTTCCTCAACTTCCCGGTGGTAATGGGCACCCATGCTGGTTCCCGGCTTCAGGTACACCACACCGCAGTCCAGACGGGGCCCCCGAAAAAGGTACTTTATTCCCCAGTCACCCTCGCGAAAAGCCCTGTCTTTCTCGTGAACGACTTCCACACTCTCCCTCCTCACCATACTTCTTCAAGGAGCGCCTGAAGGTCTTCCGGAGCCATCGGGCGGGGATTCTCAAGGATGCTCCGCCCAATACGTTCCTCCCGCACCACCCTACCCAGCGCTTCGCGAGGAACACTGAAATCTCGCAGTCTCGTCCGGAGTCCCACCCTCCGCACAAAGTCCTCGAAGGCCCGGGCCAGAAGCTCTCCCCAATCCTCGTACTCGCCACCCTGAAGGCCCACACAAAGGGCAATATCCCGGTATCGCTCTCGAAGCACCTCCCTGTTGAAGCGGATGACGGGGGGAAGGAGCAGACCACAAGCCTCCCCGTGGGGAATGGCAAATTCCGGCCCCACCATGTGGGCAAGACCATGGCAAGCCCCAGAGGAGGCATTGGCAAATGCCATGGCACTCAACATGCTGCCCTTGGCCACCTGTTTTCGGAAAAAGGCATTCTCCCCCTCCCGGACTGCCTGGGGCAGGTACTCCCAGAGAAGACGTATGGCTTCAAGAGCAAGCACATCGGTTACAGCGTTTGCCCGGGGGCTGGTGTAAGCTTCGATAGCCTGAACCAGCGCATCAACCCCGCTTGCCGCAGTGCGATAGGGAGAGAGGGAATGGGTGAAGGTGGGGTCGATAATGGCCACCCGAGCAACCAGAAAAGGACTCCGCAGACTCTTTTTGAGCTTTCTCGTGGCATCGGTCAGAACGGCGTTATTGGTCATCTCTGAACCCGTTCCCGCAGTAGTGGGTAGAGCAATCCAGGGAAGTCCGGGACGGGTAAGAGGTGCTCCTTCAAAGTATGGGACAACGCTTTCCCCGTTTGGCAGGACTCCCGCAACGGCCTTGCCGCAGTCCAGGACACTCCCCCCTCCCCAGAGCCACAACACTGTCGCATTGAGCTTCCCTTGCCATCCTTATCCCCTCATCGACCACCTCAAGGGTGGGCTCGGGGGGGACTCCGCTGAAAACCACTGGCTCAAGACCGTACCGGGCCAGGGAGCCGAGGACGTCCTCGAGGATTCCCGATTCCCGGGCAAAACGCTGCCCCACAACCACAAGAGGGCGCTTTCCGAAGCGCTCAAGGTGTTCCCCAACCCGCCTTCCTTCACCTGGACCAAAGTAAATCTCCTGAGGTAGGCGAAAGGCAAAGGACTCCTGCATCAGGATTCCCCCACAATCTGGACGATGATGGTTCGCCGGCGGGGACGGTTGTCGAAATCCACAAGGACAATATCCTGCCACGTTCCAAGGAGGAGCTTCCCATCCACAAAAGGTAAGACGAGAGATGGACCAGAAGACTGAGCTCGCACATGGGCGTACCCATTCCCATCCTGCCAGCGGGCGTTGTGCTCGTAGAAATGGGAAACTGGTGCAACTCGTTCCCAGAAATCCCTGATATCCTTAACGAGCCCCGGCTCGAACTCGGTCGTCGTGAGAGTTGCCGTCGTTCCGGGAACGAAAAGACAGAGAATCCCCGCACGAAGACCAGACCGCTCAAGGACTTTTGCCACCTCTTCCGTCAACGGAACGATATCAGTATGACCTTTCGTTTCCACCTGTATCTCTTCGGTGACGACCAGGATCCACCACTCCCTTCAGAGCTTTCGCCACACTCCAACGACTCTTCCGATGACGTTCCCCGAACCCCCTCCTTCCCAGAGATCACCCCGCTCCAGGAACACCCTCCCCTGGCTCACAAGAAAAAGCAACGTTCCATTCTCAAAGGTTTCTCCCCGCTCCACAAGAAGGTAATCCCCTTCGAGGATGTGCCAGCGGCTGAACGCGCCATTCTGCACCCGAAAGACAAAGTATTCTCCCTCATTGATGAAGCGTTTGGGGAAAAGGAAAAAAGGCGCGGGTGTACTCAAGACACACACCTTCCCGGCCCTGGGTTACCCCACGGAGAAGGGGTACGAAGACAACTTCCTCTGAAGGAAGACTCTCTTCACTCGAGGAGACCAGCTCAATGGCCCGGGGCTTTGCCGGTTTCCGACGAATGAAACCCTTGGCTTCGAGCTTCCGAAGATGGTAATGGACACTGCACGATGACTGCAACCCCACTGCCTTTCCAATTTCCCGAACCGTAGGAGGATAGCCCCGCTCCTGGCAGTAACGGGTGATAAAGGACAGAATTTCCTCTTCTCGAGGAGAAATAGGACCTTTCGGTTTCATGGCCTTCAGGGAATAACCGGGCACGTCAGGGTTCTTTTGACCCCGTTCATGGATTGAATTTCCTTGAGCACAACCTCCCCAATTTCCCGATTGCTCTCCACTTCCACAAGGGCAATAAGGTCAAAAGGCCCCATGATACGGTCAACCCGGAGGAAATACGGAAGCTGACTCAGCTCCTTTTTGATTCCCTGAGCCTTTCCAGCCTGGACCTGGATGAGGATGTACGCCTGAACCGCCAAACACCTGCACCCCTATAACACATCCCGGGATGTCACCCGGATGATTTCCTCAATGTACCGCCTGAGCGCTTCGGGAAGACCGGGAAGATCAAGGCTCAGAAACCCCTGGGTGAGTAGTGACAGGGCTTCCTCCCGCTTCAGTCCCCTCGCCCTGAGGTAATTTACCGCTTCCTCTTCAAAAGGACCCACCGCTGCTTCATGGGACAGTCGGGCTCTGGGAGCTCCATGTACCTCAAGCTCCGGCACAGAGACAATCTGGGCTCGAGGAGAAAAGAGCATACCCTTGCACTCCAGGTGAGCCTGAACCTCATCGTGGTAGGCAATGAGCCGGCCACGGGCGAACACCTGCGCTTCGTCTGTTGCGCACACCCGAGAAATAGAGCTTCCCCGACAACCCTTATTCTTCAGAACGAGGGTGGACCCAAGATCAATATAGGAGTTTCCCTTGGCAAAGACGATGTTCTGGAATGTCGCCTGCGCTCCCTCGCCCTCAAGGAAAACCTGAGGGAAAGCCTGAATGGAAGCCAGAGGCTTCAAAAGTACGTAAGTACTGCTGAAAAAGGCGTTCTTCCCCAGTCTTGCCGCAGTTCGGGGACGGACGTGGAAGGCCTCTCCCCAGTTGTGCACCATGGTGAAGGTGAGGCGAGCGTTATCTCCAAGGTAGAACTCACTAACCCCGANATGCACCCCGCTCTCATTTCCCCGTACCGAAGCACACCCGGTAATGAGATTCGCTTCGGCTCCCTCCTCAAGAATGACGATGTTGTGGACACTCTGTANCCGTGCCNTTTCTGACATCAAAAAGGCAAGCCTGAAGGGGGATTTCCACCTTCGTGTGGGCAAATACCCTGATGAAATACCCCTCTGTCGGGCAGAGCTCAGCAAAGGCCGTATATTTATCAGCATCGACGGGAACAAGACCCCACCAGTATTCCAAAAGCTCCGGGTACCTCTTCAGGGCTTCCTGAGAACTCATAATTTCAAGCTTTCCCTGAAACGCCCGCTGCACCCGCTCGTACACTGCTGAGCGGTCCACCTGGAGGTACGTAGCAGCCTTCTCTCCCTCAAGCTCCACCCCCGCGTAGAGCGCCGCCTCCTTCAGCTGGTCCTCAATCTCCCGAACATCCTCAACCCGTTCCCGGGGAGAACAGAGGTAGAACTGGGAGAGGTCGATATCCGGTCCCAGAGGGGCTCTTTTCATAAGCGCCTTCTCTGCACGCTCTTTGAGGTCCCGCAGGTATTCTTCCTGAACCTTCATCGCTCACACCTCGCGCATTCCTGGTACCCTCGTTCCCTGATGTCAGCGAAAAGGTCTCGGGGATTGCCGCTGCAAACAATCCGGCCATTCATGAGCACGTGTCCCCGATCGGCGTTGAGGTACTCAAGAATATACCCCGTGTGGGTGATGATGAGACCAGACCGTTTTTTCGTCCGCACATGATCCCGCTCGAAAAGCTCTCGGAGAGCCCGACCCACAAGAGCAATGCTGTCCAGGTCAACCCCCGATTCCGGCTCGTCCACCATGGAGAAGAGAGGGCGCTGCAGAAGGAGCTGGAAAAGCTCAGCCCTTTTCATCTCTCCACCAGAAAAGCCCTTGCCTACTTCCCGGTCGAGGAGGTGGAGGCAATTCACCCGTGACGCTGTCTCCTCAAGAGCATCAGTTAGTCCCCGCTTCTCAAGCACCAGGCGACCAAGTGTCCGCAACGTAATGCCGCTTATGGTTGGCATTTTTCTGAAAAGGCCATGCCGATACCCATTCTGGCCCGCTCTTCCACATCGAGGTTTGTGATGTCCTTCCCCTGGAAGAAGATTTGTCCTCCGACAATTCTGTATCCTGGCATCCCCCATGATGGCCATAAGGAGCGTCGTCTTCCCAGCTCCATTAGGACCAAGGAGGACATGGACTTCCCCTTCCTGGATCTCAAGGTTCACGCCATCAAGGATCAGAGCATCACCAACAGCTACCTTGAGTTGCTCGATGTAGAGCATGCCTTTGCCCTCCCCTTCCCCATTATAGCACACTACACCATGACCACCTGGGGCTTGTCGAAACCGTTGAACGTTGTCGCCGAAGCCCAGGAGTACGCCCCGATATCCGGGACCACCACAAGGTCGTCAACCTCAAGAGGAGGAAGCACGACGTCCTCGGCCACAACATCCAGCGAGTCACAGGTCGGTCCGGCAAGGGTGCAGAGGACTTCCTGGTCACTCTCTCTCAGAGCGTAGAAGGAAAAGCGAGCCTTATCGAAGGGAATGGCCGAGAAGGTTCCGTACAGCCCGTCATCCAGGTAGTACCAGATTTTTCCCGAACGTACCGCCTTTCCAATCACCCGGGTGACGAGTATTCCCGCATTCCCTACAATGCTCCGTCCCGGTTCTGCAATAACCCGAAAACCCCGGGAAAGGAAAGGCTCAAGAAGCGGATACACAACTTCGCTCACAATTTCAAGACTCGCCGGTCCTCCCTCGTTCGAATAGGTGTGGAGAGGGAATCCTCCACCAATATCGATAAGGGTGAGGAAAAGGCCCCGTGCCCGGGCCTTCAAAAAGGACATCCTCCACGATATGGAGTGCCGTGGCATACGTTTTGGGATTGTGGCAGGGCGACCCCACGTGGAAGCTCAGGCCCACAGGGACAAGCCCCATGTCCTGAGCTCTCAAAAGGAGCTCCAGAGCTTCCTCCGGCTCGGCACCGAACTTGTACGAGAGGTCGATGCGGCTCCCATTGGAAGGGGTTTTCAGGCGAAGAACGAGTTTCGCCTCAGGGTAGTACCGCTGAATCTTTTTCAGTTCCTCCTCGTTATCGTATGTCATAAGGGAAACTCCAACCCTTCGGGCGTAGAGAATGCCCTCCCGGCGCTTAATGGTGTTAGCGAAAATCATTCGTTCCGGAGCGACGCCAAAGCTCGTTACCAGAGCAATTTCCTGCTGCGAAGCCACATCAAAAGAAGCACCCAAAGAAGCCAGAAGGCCAACCACTGAAGGATGAGGATTGGCCTTCACTGCGTAGAAAACCTCCACCCCGGGAAGGAAACGCTGAAACGCCCGGTAATTCCTGACGACGCGTTCCCTCAAAAGAATGAGAAGGGGAGTACCAAACTGGCTGGTCAGCTCTTCAATCCGCTCTTTGCTCAGTGGAAGCACCCACTCTTCGAGAACCCGCAATCTCTTTCCCATGTACGCACAGTCACCCGATTCCCAGGAAGTACCTCTCTGCGAGGTCCGCATGAAGTATAGTCATTTCCCACCCCCTTTGCAATATACTCCTGCGAATTTCTTCCAAGCCCTCACCGGGCAAGAAGCCACCAGAGCAGCACCGCCGAGAGGAGGTACATTACCGGGTGCATTCCCCGACCCCTTTTCAAGAGAAGCCCAAGGAGGGCAAGACCCGGCATCCCAAAAGCCATCCCCCCTGTGAAAGACAAAGTCCCCAGGGTCATCGCAAGGAGCAAAGCAGCAGGAATACCCTCAGACGCATCCACAAAATCCACGCGACTTAAGGGTTCCAAAGCGAAAATCCCTCCAAGAAAAAGGGCNGGAACAGCAAAGAAAGAGGGAAGACCGGAACAATACGGCACCGCGAAAAGGCTCAGAAGCAGCAAGGCCCCGCACACTATCCCGGTAAGCCCTCGTCGCCCCCGTTCTGCCATCCCGATGACGCTTTCCGGTGCTGGAGAAAGCCCGGGGACCCCAAAGAGAAGTCCAAAAACGGCCATCAGGGTACCCAGAAGAAGCCCCCGGGAGAACCTGGTAACATTCCCCTGCACTCCAAGGGTACTCAAACGCATGAGGTACCCACCCAAAGACCCAAAGACCTCAAAGAAGACAAGCACGGAAACCACACCGGCAAGGCCGACAGTCCCATACTGCAGTGCTCTGGGAACATCCAGGGCAAACAGCAGGGAAGGAGAAAGTGCNNGAGGACTTCCCCTCATCCCGAAGGACCACAAACCCCTCCACAGGGAAAAACCCAGCGTGGCAAGCACTCCAAAGCATGTAGCCCCCTTCAGGCGGATACCGTATCCCACTGAGACCACGAAAAGGCCGAGGAACACCGCCAGGGCCCGGGGATGGGTGAGGTCCCCAAACCCGAACCACCCGGATTCCTGGGGAGCGAGAATCCTTGATTCCAGAACGCCCCCGGAAAAGGAGCAGAAGACCAAGGCTTCCTGAAAGAGCAAAGCGAAAGTTGGGGGAGAGCCTGTGGAAGAAGCGGTTCCATTCTGGAATGGAAGCAGCAAGAAACGCCACAAGGCTTCCAAGAAAAAATGTCCCCAGGGCCACCCTCCAGGGGAGCCGCAGTTCCCCACACAGGACAAGATAGAACGCCACAAGATTGAGTCTTGGAATCACCACAAAAGGGAGATCCATGACGAGGCTGAAACAGAGTGTCCCACAAGCAGACACAAGGATCACCGCAAAAAGAGGGGAAGGTACTCCCGCACCTTCAAGAAGCCCCGAAACTGCAAAGAGAAGAGGGAAAATCCCCAAAAAGAGGGCAACTCCTGCGAGGCACTTCCTGACCCCACCGGAAATTCCCCCTCACCGGTCTTTCCTTCCTCCTTCCTTTCCTCTACAATACCGGCAAAAAGGAGAGAAAAGCCCTGTGAGCGCGACAAAAAACCGATTAGCTCTCCTTCTTTTTGGCCATGCCTGCATTGTTCTGGGGTGCTTGCTCATCACCTGGGGGGTGTACCTCCTCCCCTTTTCTCGCCCCACCCTCTCCCATATTCTTACCCGCCCGCTTTTCTGGGGTCTCTTTTCCCTTATGGGCGGGGTGTGCGCCAACTTCCACGGTTTCTGCCGTTGCGTGCGCGGAGAGTGGGGACAGCAACGCTGAGGGGAGGTAAACACCTCCCCAGAAAGTCACGGCGCAACTGTACCCGAAACTACTGTTGGGCTCACGCAGGCACTCCCCACCTCATCGGTCACCACAGCGGACCTGCGGGGGCAAA
>Ga0065718_1005065_pt1 | contig 28179 bp, 30 predicted proteins | sample GBSCel77sediment_2_FD_59105 | JGI IMG/M metagenome (GOLD analysis project Ga0065718, IMG submission 59105) | Hot spring sediment microbial communities from Great Boiling Spring, Nevada - cellulolytic enrichment CS 77C v3 (version 3) | ecosystem: Environmental > Aquatic > Thermal springs > Hot...
AGCTATAAAGCTTTCTATTTGTTCAGGAGAAGAATTTAGAACAAGTGTAACATTTATTTCATTATCAAAGAAATTAATTATAGTAACATTTGCTATATAACTTCCAGAATAATTTATGCTGAGATAAAAGGCATTAAAATCAAAACCTTTTGAGGATAGATATTTTTCTAAAAATTGCAAAAAATTGAGAACATTTTCATTTATTTCGTTATAAAAAGAATATATGGGGACTTTTGCAATTTCTTCTTTCAAATTTTCAAAAATTTTATTTTCCAAAGAATTTTCTATGTATCTTTTCTGAATATCTGGAGATACAAAATTTATGTTAGAGAGAAGAATTACTAAACTTGTTATTATTATTGCAGCAGCTATCAAAAACATTTGCCCTTTGCACTTCATTTCACAGTACCCCATATATAAATTCTTATCTCTCTTGGTGAATAACTTCCAACATCACCTGAAATTATATAGGAAATGGAAGCAATATTTTTTTCAAGTTCATCAGATTTAAAATCTTCAGTAATGTTTGTTGTTTCATTAAATAGTACAATCTTGCAATTTATTTTATAACATGAAGATATTGCTTCTTTTATTTTTTCTGTGTTGTTTTCTAAAACCAGTTTTCTAAGATTGCCCATCTTATCCAAAGTGCTTATTTCATTAAAAATCTGTAATTTATAATTAGCTATAGAATATTCTGAAACAGTTAACTTTTTAGATAAAAGAAAAGATATTATGCTTATCAATAAAATAATAGCGATAGCAGCTTCTATAATCTTTGTAAAACCTTTTTTCGTTTTTTTAGATTTTAATTCATTTGATTTTAAGTCAAACATAAAACAAAAGATATTCAACACCTCATTTATATATTTCTATTCTAAATTTGTAACCTTCCTCTATTAATCCCTTTACAAATTCATATGAAAAATTTTTCATTTGAANCATTTTAGAGAATGANATTATTTTTATTTCTTCTTTNGGATATATTTTTATGTTNTGGAATGAAATATTTCTAGAGAATATATAATCTTCATCTTTAACTTCTTTCCAAAATCTAATTTCATCNATGGAACCATTAAAATATTCGTTCTCAAAAAAACCTATTTTGCATGAATTAGCGTTTATTCCATCGTTTGTAGAAATAACAACATAATTCCACTCATTTAGATTAATAGTTGTGTTGATAATACCGTTTACATAAATTGTAGGTGAAGAAATATTTGAGGCAACTATATTACTATCTTGTAATAATATTCCTGCAGAAGAATTTAGTTGAAGAATCTTCTGATTGGTATTATTAGTTTTGATCCAGAATTCAATTGTTTTTATGTTTTCTCCAACATCTCCACAATCAACATAATCATTAACTCCATCGAAATATAACGCATTAGAAAATTTTCCTACTATCCAGGTAGGGCAATCTTCATTATAACAATTTACTGTTCCATTTTTTAATATTCCTGTTTTTTCATTTCCAGAATAATCTATAGCAATGCTTTCTGACTCATCAAATTTGTAATAAAGAGATAGGTTAGATAAATAATTTTTTGGTATAACATCTCTATCATTTGAAAAGTATATATATAATTTTTTGTTATAATTTGGTGAAAGATTTACAAACATTGTTATTAAGCTAAAATTCAAATATTGCTCAGAACATAAATTACTATAAGAAATTTTATTTGCAATCTCTGTAAAATTTTCGTCATAGACTCTTATAGTGGAGTTCCAGGCTTCTTTGTTACAAAGACTATCAAAAGTTATATTAATTGAAATGGGCTCGTTTTTTAAATCATATCCAGTAGTTTCAATTATAATTGGAATTCTCTTTATAGGTTTTAACAACATAATATTATCCTCAGAATCTTCTTCGTTATAACTTGAAAATATTTTGTTAAATATGGTTATTGCCTTATCTCTNAACTCTGTAGNACTTACCTGTAGAGAAGANAAATAGTAAGTTATNTAAAGTAAAGCAAACCCTATCATAAAAATAAATATCGCAATACCTATAACAAAGTCTATCTCCATAATTAAGAATTTGTTTTATTTTTATTTATTTTTTATTAAGCTTTTTTGACATAAAAAATTGTAATGTTTCTCTTTCTTCTTCTAAAAGTGATAATTATTGCAAAAGCGAGAATTAATATAATGAGTCCAATAAGTATTATAATTGAATTTCCAGACACAAATTCTGATACAAAAGAGTAAATTTCTTTTATAATGTTTTTCTTTTCTTTTTTTTCTGTTTGGATTGTTGTTTGCAAGCTCGTTTGTTTTAAAGTTGTAGTTTCTGTTTTTTCTTCTTTACATATTCCGCAATCTTTTTCGCATGTTTCACAATTTTCATTTTCTTCACAAATTCCATTTCCACAAACATTTTTTATAATACATTTCGGAATACCTGAATTACAATCTATAATTTCATTTTCTTTGCATGTTGGTGGAGAACAATCTTCTTTACATACACAATAATTCTCTTCATTTTCACATATTTTATTTCCACAAATTAATTTTCCTATATAAAAGTAGCCAACATCTTTAATTGTTTTTGTGTTGTTATTGATATCACTAGAAGTTATATCTATCCAATAAGAGCCATTAGAAGCAATATATATTTCTCCATGCCAATTTGATCCTTTCCTTAAATCTAAGGTATAATTTTTTTCACCTTTTATTAAAAGTTGAGCAAAAATTACATCACTTCCTTCATCTTTTAAAACAGCAGTAAAATTAAAAACTCTTGAAAAAGAGGAATATGTGGGATAGACATAAAGTGAAATTAGTTCTGGAGGATTATTATCTACTCTTATCTTAACACTTCTATTGACAACATTTCCTGCTAAATCTTCTCCGACAAAAAATATTTCATTTTCCCCATCATGTAATATTGTGGTATCAAAAGTTCCTGTACAAGAGAACCTTCTTCCTTGAAGAATAGAAATGCAATCCATTTCAATATTTTTATCCAAAACCTTTAGGAAAAAGCTATTTTCTTTTAAGCCCCACTCATCCATATAATATACTACAGCAGAGTGATCTCCTTTCAAATAAATTTGGGAATAATCTGCTGTTGTTAAAATTGTTGGAGGAGTATTATCTATTATAATAGATTTTTCATCGCTAACAGAATAATTTAAAGAATTTTTAACAATAACCTTAATTATATATGCTCCATCGTTTATGTTTGTTGTATTTAATAAGTAACTACAATAAGAAAAATCATTGTAGCAATTCATTTTATAATCCTTTTCCATAAACTTCAGAATAACATCTTCTATTATATCCTTTCTTCCACTCAACGTAGCATTTATTGTTACAATACCTTTAACATAGTTCGGAGAAATAATTTGTACAAAAGGCCTTTGATTATTTATTTTGATATTTAAGGGGGTTTTTATGGTATTGTTTGCCTTATCAAAAACTGAAAAATAAATTTCATAATTGCCGTCTGAAAATATTGTAGTGTTTAAGATAAATGAACATAGATATGTATCTTCAGAAATATTTTTACATTCCATTCTATATTTGTTATTATTTATTTCCATTTCAGAATAATCTAAACCAGAATATCTATCTTTTATTCTTAATGTTATGTTAACCGATCCTCTTATTTCTTCACCTTCACTTAATGAAATATTATTAATTTCAGGAATTTCATTATCAATAAAAGCAACTCCTAAAAATGTTGTGTTTTTATTTCCTAAAACATCGCTCGCATTTACATAAATTAATATAGATTCATTATTTTGGAATTCGTCGGTTCTTATTTTCATTTTCCACGTAGCATTTGGAGTTATGTTTGCGAGAAATGTTTCATTATCTTTTATATAATATGCTAATACAGAAGAATTGTCTAATCCGGAAAGCAAATCAATTATAGAAAGGTCTATGATTTTATTAGAAGAAATAAAAGAGCCATTAATAAAATTTAAAGCGTTAACAATAGGGGGTTGTCTATCTATTATTACAGCTAAAGGATTTGTTTCATTTCCTAGAAATGTTGTTTCATTTCTATCAGAAACCTCAAAATAATAATATTCTTTTGTACCAGATTCTGCTGCAACTATTTCAATCTCTTTGAAACAATTTGCTGTTGTAGAATTTATTAAAAAACATGACATATTATAAATACTTCTATTTCCTGGCCAAACATCCTGAGCACCAAAATGTAAAAGAGCTGAAAGATTTTCAAAAGAAGAAGAAAAATTCGAAACTATAAGTGAAACATTAACAGAAAAATTGTATGNTCTACCTCCTGATATATAGGTTCCNTTTGTTGGTAAATAAGANANAATTTGCAAACATTTTCCTTCTGAAATAAAGATCAAAATTAGGNTCAATACAAATATAATTTTNCAAAAATACCCTCTACTATTTTTGAGATTTTTAATTATAGAAGCATTAACCATATAAAAACATATTAAACAAAGAACAATAAAAATGTTACTATAATTTAAAGTAAAGGTATTTCATTTACATTACGCTCTTCATCGACTCCAAACATTCTATACCATTCATCGTCTTCAATCTTTACTCTAATAAAAACACATAACTTATTTCCACATTGGCCTATTCCAAATATTTCTGACTCTAAAACATTTTTTCCTTGATTATTAAGATAATTTAAAAGCACATCAAGTGCTTCACTTTCTGTTATATTCATTGGTCTTACTTCACAAGCATTTTTTGTTTTATTGCATATCTCATAATCAAAAGGACAACCGCAATCTATACAGCAATTTTCATAAGATTCAAATATTTCACATACATTATTTCCACATATTGGTTTTACACAAGTTTGTTTTTCTTCTGAGCAGTATTCACCTTCATTACATTTGCAATCCGGAGCACAATTGAAACAATTTTCTCCAATTTCACATATTCTGTTTCCGCATAAAGCTTTACTTATTGTTTGATTTGTTTTTGTTTGTGTTGGCTTAGAGAAAATGAAAATTAAAGAAATAACGAGAATTATTATCCCTATGGCCAAAAAAATTTTTTTATTATCTTTCTTTTCAAACCCTTCAAATTCAATTCTTTTGTATTCATCTTCTGGGCTATATTCATTTGGATAATATTGATTTTTCAGTCCAAAGAAAATCTTCATATTATTTATATGAACTCCACTAATATAAAAGTCTTTCATTTTATAACCTCTGTTTTTTGTTATTATTTGTCATTCACCACCCAATTTCTTTTATTTTTAATGTTGGATCTCCGTAAAAGCAATTGATTTGATAATGATATGTAGAACCACCATAAGCACAAGAATACTTAGAGTAATATTCATTTTTTCCTTCCTTATAAATATCTCCTAATCTTTTGTTAACAGCAAATTTCTTTGCAATCAAAGCATACAAAGTACCTATACATCCGTCACCTCCAGGAATAGAGCCGCAACCACCCAAATCTCCAAAATTCAGATTCGTACTTCCTACAAATACTGCTCCACCATTCTTTAAAAAGCTCATTGTTATAGAGCCAGAAGTTGAAGATTTTAATCTCAAATGCCCTCCTCCGCATGCCATTGACATCCACATAGAATTGGAAATATCTAAAGAAGAAATGTCGTTAGGTCCAAAAGATCTACTTCCTCGACACATTCCTGTTCCACTTATAAAACATCCTCCATGAAGAATGTCGCAAGGTTCTTGGCCAGGACCGTGAGCTAAAACAACTACAAAATCTTTACCACTCGTTTCTCCGGGAGCAATGCAACCGCAGCAATTTCCACATGCTTGGCAAGAACTACCAAAAACGTAAGAACAAAAGCATTTTCCAGTATTCCATGGTCTGTTGTCATATCCTCCACACGCCATTATAGGTGCTATATAGCTCTTTAAAGATATTCCGCCATTTTTATGAAGTTTTATAGATGTATCTAAAGCTCTTAAAATTACATCTATATCACCGTTATTTGGATCGGGAATTCTTCCCACAGGAATATCAAGAAGATAATCTCCTGTTATATCTCCATAAGGTGCATCGGAGCCACTTGGTTCCATACTTATTCCTGGATAAACAACTGGAAACCTAGTCCCATAAGGTGACTGCACAAACCTATCATATCCACCTAAAATTATCAAATATTTCACATTCAATTTTTTAATTAATTGATCTAAAACTCCATCAATATTATTCCAATTATTCGGTTGTGTTACTTTATTTCCTATTATATCGCTTGTTTTATCTTCATCTAAATAAAGGAATAATGCACCTAATTTTTCATATTTATTTAAAGTTTCTATAAATTCTTTTACTTTATTCTCTAGTTGCTGAATCTGAGAATCAGAATAAACCTTTTTCATATTTGTTTTTAATGCAACTATCAAAACATCTGTTTTATTGCTACATTCTGTTCCATTCCAAAAGCTATTTATAGGACAACAATGATTACTTGTACAAAGCATGCTTTCATTACATTGTGAATCACAATAGCATTCTTCTCCTTGGCTCAAATTTTTCTTTGAAGAGCAACCATATTCGTCTGCGTCAGTTGAAGAAGGGCAACAAACCTTGTCAAAATCTTCACAAGTATTTCCTGAAGGACAATCTTCTTTGCAACTTTCACAAGTTTCATTTTTTCCGCATACTCCATTACCACAACATTCTTCCAATTCATTCCATCCTTTAAAGCCATAAGGACAATCTGGATCCTTATCACTTGCTTTGCAAGCTAAAGAGCAAAATCCATTACATATTTTATCACAAACATAGCAATCATCATCTAAATAACCATTAGGATTTCCTTCTGTTATATTTCCATCACAATCCGGATCGCAAATATAATTTCTTTGAGCACAATCCGGATCGCAAATTCCATCTCTTATGCCATTAGAATCCGGATCGCAAAATCCTAAAATTCCATAAGAAGATGCTAAACCTGGATTAACAACTTTTATTTTTGCACAATCCGGATCATACGCTCTTTCTGGATTTGTAAAGTTGTTATAACAATCAAGATCACATATATTATCAAGATCTTCTTCATCAATCATTCCATTTCCATTAACATCAACACAATCTATATCGCAAACAACATCTTCTTTTTTACCATCCTTATAACATTCTCTATCACAAACACCACGCTTATATGAGCAAGCCAAATCACAAACATCATCAAAAGGATCGCAACCTTTTGCTATAACTTTTATTAGAATATCTTTTTCCGGAGTTCCTTCTGTCCAAATTTCAACAGTATCATACATCTTTAGAGGATATTCACCAGGATTTCCTTTTATTATTATTCCACCAACTCCAAAAGGCTCTGCTTCTTTAAAAAACACCAATTCTCTTTTTGAAATCTTTATCTCTTCAGGAAGTTTTTTTAGATCCTCTTTTGATAAAGAAAAGCTTAATCTAACTATTGCATGTTCATCTTTACAAGCATTTTGCTTTAAAGCTATAAGTATAGTTTTAAATTCTCCATAGGAAATAAGCTTATCTTTATATGCTTCGCATATGTTATAAGGTTTTCCAAAAATTGTAGAATAAACACCTTCAACAAAATTTCTCAGATAATCTGGAAAGTTTGTTGAAATTCCAGAGATTGTTGCAAGAATAGATAAGCTTACTACAATTATTACAACGGTTATTAAAATTAAGAAAATTGTTTTTACTTCCATTTTAATTTTTATATCCTTCGGATAAATAAAAAGATTTTATACTTATTGAAATCTAAGTTTTTGATACCAAGATGCTTAGAACTAATTTTTTATTTTATTCCTCGAAATTTGCTAATGTTTAATAAACTTTCTGTTATACTCATCTATAACCATTAATATAACCATTAAATTAAGCAACTATTTTCTTGGACATAAACCCGATAGGCATCACAGAAGTTAAACAAGCCCCGAGAGGGATTCGAACCCTCAACCTTCTGCTATCTTGCTTTTTAAATTGACCAAAAAATACGAGGCAGACGCTCTACCATTGAGCTATCGGGGCTTAATTACGACAATTTATATTTCTTTACCAAAAGCTTTATATACAAAAACCATCAATATTCTTTTTCAATATTAATTAAACAATGTGATAAGATGGATATCAATATATTAATAGGTGCGGAAGCAGGTAAAGGTACTGCTAGAACATCTTTGATGATAGGTAAAGCATTTGCATTAATAGGTTATTATGTTTTTAATTATAGAGATTATCCTTCTTTAATAAAAGGGGGGCATAATTTTAATGTTCTTCATATTTCAGATGAGCAAATATATTCTCATGAAAATGAATATGATATAATACTTGCTTTAGATCAAAAAACAATAGAAAAACACCTAAAAAATTTAAAGAAAGATGGGTTTATATTAACAGAAAGATCTCTTATAAAATCTGAAATAAAAAACAAAACAATATCCATAGATGCTTCAGAAATAATGAAAAAACATTCTTTTCAAGAAATAATGATAAACAACATTCTTGCAGGTTCATTATTCAAGCTTTTAGGAATTCCTCTAGAATTTGCATTAAAGGCGGCAGAAAAAGAGTTTGGTGAAAAATCCGATAAAATAAAGATAGCGATAACAGAAGGATATAATTTGATAAAAGAACCGAAAATTAAAGAAACACAAAAGGTGAACAAAATTAAAAGGAACAAAAAATACTTTATTTCTGGAAATGAGGCAATAGGCTTGGGTGCAATAGCTTCTGGTTTGGATTTATATATCGCTTATCCTATGACTCCCGCATCGCCTTTAATGCACTTCTTAGCTTTGCAACAAAAAAAGCATAATATTTTTGTAGTACAACTAGAAGATGAAATAGCATGTATAAATGCAGCTATCGCAGGAAGTTATGCTGGAGCTAGAACAATGGTTGGAACTTCTGGTGGAGGATTTGCTTTAATGACAGAAGCAATAAGCTTGCAGGGCATGAATGAAATTCCTTTGGTTGTTTATCTTGCTCAAAGACCTGGACCCAGCACCGGGATTCCTACATATACATCACAAGGAGATTTAAAATTTGCTTTAAATGCTGGACACGGAGAATTTTTAAGAATTGTTGTAGCACCAGGAGACGCAAAAGAGGCTTTTGAAAAAACCATAGAGGCATTTTATCTTTCTGAAAAATATAGAGCGGTCTCAATAATCTTAGGAGATAAGCATTTGGGAGAAAGTACATATTCTTTTGATTCTTTTAAATTAGATTCATCAAAGATTTTAGAAAAGATTAAGCCAACAAATAAAAAAATGGATTACAAAAGCTATTTAATTACAGAAAATGGAATATCTCCAAGAGCATTACCCGGAAGCAATTTTGTTGTTAGGGCAACAAGTTATGAACATGACGAATATGGAATCACAACAGAAGATCCAGAAATTATAAAAAAGATGGTAAACAAAAGGATGAAAAAAATGGAGACAATAAAAAAAGAAATGAAAAAAATGGAGACTTTTAAAGTATATGGAAAAGGTAAAAATCTTATTATTGGTTGGGGTTCTACAAAAGGAGCTATTATTGATGCATTAAAAAAATTAGAAGATTTTAGGTTCTTACAAATTTATTACCTTTCTCCATTTCCAAACGAAATTAAAAAATACATAGAAAATGCAAAAAATGTTTTTATTATTGAGAATAATGCTACATCTCTCTTATCAAATGTTATTGCAGAGAATGTTGGAATAAAAATAGAAAACAAGATATTGAAATACGATGGTAGACCATTTACTCCTAAAGAAATTATAAGAGAAGTTGAAAAGGTGGCGAAAAAATGAAGGAATGGAAAGAGGTTAAAGAAACATATGCTGAAAAAACATGGTGTCCTGGTTGTTCAAATTTCGGAATTTTAGCTGCAGTAAAGAAAGCATTAAACGAATTGGCAAAAGAAAATAAAATTGAGCTAAAAAATGTTGTCACAGTTACTGGAATTGGATGTCATGCAAAGATTTACGATTATCTTAATTTGAATGGATATTATTCTTTGCATGGAAGGGTTATACCTGCAATGATTGGAATAAAAATAGCAAATCCGGAATTAATCCCAATCGGTTTTGCTGGAGATGGTGATACATTTTCTGAAGGGATGAATCATTTTATTCATGCATGCAAAAGAAATTCTAATATAAATCTTTTTGTTCATAATAATCAAGTGTTTGCTTTAACCACAGGTCAAATAACTCCAACTACAGAAAAAGGATTTAAAGGTCCTACAACTCCATTTGGTTCTTTTGAAGAACCAATAAATCCAATAAGAATAGCTTTAGCTGCAGGAGCAACGTTTATTGCAAGGAGTTATGCAATGAATATTGAGCATTTATCATTTTTAATTAAGGAAGCGATATTGCATAAAGGGTTTTCTTTTGTCGAGATTATTCAACCTTGTATAACTTATCATGAATCAAGAAGTTTTGTTGAAAAAAGGATATATGATCTTCAAAAAGTTGGACACAATATAAAAAGCTTTGAAGAAGCTATGAAAAGAGCAGATGAGTGGAATTATTCTTTAGATGAAAATGCAAAGATTCCAATAGGAATATTTTATAAGAGAGAAAAAGAGTGTTTTGAAGATTCCCTTAGCCAAAAGCCAATGTGGTCAATAAAAAGAAGATTTGATAAAAAAATTTTAGAAGAGTTTTGATTGAATATTTTGTTTATAATAATTTAGAAGAAAATTTTCTAAATTTCAAAAACTTCTTCTTCCACCAATCTTTAATGCTACTGGGCTTGATCCAGCATGCCAGCTTTGTCTTGGACGCATTCTAACCTTATATATTCTTTCTGAATTATCATCTAAAATTAGAGCAACCCCACTAACTTTTGGTAATTCTTCCATGTATTTTGTTATATCAAATAAGATGTATGTTTGCATTATTGATTTTAATGCCTCTATATCATCTTTTGATGTTAATCTATGTGCAACAAGCAAATCACACTGAGACAAAGCATCAGGATGTAGTTTATATGGCTGCTGTGTAGCAAGTATTAAGGATATTCCAGGCTGTCTTCCTTCTTTTACTATTTTCATTAGAGGAGCAGTAGCTACAGTTTCTCTATCATTAGGAATAAAGTTATGAGCCTCATCAATCATTAACCAACACATTGGTACACTTCTCTTTTCTTCACCACTCATTATTCCAAATTCTTCTTGCCTTCTTGCAAGCATTCTTTCATATATTACCATTCTTGCAATTAAAGCTACGAGTAAAGCTCTTATTGATTGTGGAGTTAAAGAAACGTCTATAATAGAGACCTGTCCAGGAACTAAAAGCGGAGGCATTTTTTTATTTCCAAATATTCCCCACTGCTTGCTTGCTGAAAAAAGATTTTCTAAAGCCATTTTTTCTTTTTCAAATCCTTGAATTGCTTTTATTCTGTTTATTATTTCATCAATACTTTGAGGTATAAAATTAGCTAAAACCCTTTGGATCAATATTCCTAGAATGTCATTCATTTCCAAATTAAAAATGAAAAGCCAATCTTCATATGTTAGTTGAGAAGGAGAAATTGAAAATGTTCCATCAAAAACCACTCCAGCTTCCTCAAAAATTTCTCTCTGACCTTCAGGAACATAAACCTTAACATCAAATCCTTTTGGTTCTATGTTCCATTCTTTAAAATACGGTGAAAACTCAGCAGGAGATTTCATTGTCCAAAAAATTCCTTGAGTATCGATCATTATCCCACAAAGATTTGATTTTATATCCTCAGGAAGATTTAATAATTCTTCTGCAAATGTTCCCATCGTATAACTTTTTCCTGTTCCTCTCTTTCCTGTTAATGTTATTAGATGAGGACGCAAAACATCTAATAGTACAGGAGTAGTAAGATGTGCATCCTCTCCCGTACCTACTAAATGTTTACCTATATAAATTGTTCCTTTTGTTCCAAATCTTTTCAAATCCTCCCAATCTCTACCTACAACAATCTCTGGAGAAATATAATCTTTCTCAGTAGATTCCTTTATTTCCATGATATTTAACTTATTCGAGAGAAAATTTATAGTTATTTTATTGGCTTTAAATAAAATGAAGTTCTTCAAAATTATTTAATTGATAATGCATCAAACAAATACATACAAAGCGATTGCAGAAGCTATTGCAATTAACCAAATCCTTTTATCCCAAACAAAAACCTTAAAACCATCTAAAGGAGGAAAAGGTATTAAATTAAAGATTGCAAGCCATGCATTTATTTTTGAAGCTATTACAAATATTTCAAAAGGATAAATAATAGATAAAACCAAAAATAAAATAGATAAAAAGATGTTCATAATTGAACCTGAAATTGAAATTATTCCAGATTTTTTCCTGCTTAATGGAATTGGTCTTCCCCAAAGATCATATTTAGGATATATTACCACAGCACCCGGAGCTGCAAAAACAAATCCAAAAAATGATAATAAAATCGCAATTATTAACCCTGTTTCCCACATTTTATATTCAGCATAACATCCAAACTTTCTTGCAATTGTTCTATGTCCAAGTTCATGAAGAATAAAACCAAGTGAAATGGATATGAGAGAATAGAGGAATATAACAACAAAATTCTCTATCTTTATTTTAATAAGACCACTTATTCCGCCAGAAAGTGCTATTGAAAAAGCTATTGCTATTGCTAAGGAAGATATTATTAAGGATTTTACTTCTTCTTCCCTCATTTTATCATTCCTCTAAAATTTTAGATGAAAAAATAAAATTTCTTTAAACTATTTTGGAATTACTATCTCGTTTCCTAAGATTTCATATTGATTCTTCATATAATATTTTCCTGTCAAAGCACATAAAAAAGCATCATATAAATCCTTATTTACCTTTTTTTCTTTTTCTATTCTCAAAATTTTTTCTGTTGCTCTGGGAAAGACCTCTATTACTTTATAACCATTTTCTTCAAATTTCTGTTTTAATCTTATTCCTCTTTCAACCAAAGGTCTCATTCCAGGAAACAATGGAGAAAGAGGTTTAAAACCCCTTTTCTTTAGCTCTATATCAGATTCTCTAAAATAACCGGATTTTGGAAATGAAAGAGGAGCATCTATGCATATTATATCCGGATTTTCTTTTTCTATATCGCTTATTATTTCCTCATCATAATGTAATAAAACATTCTTTTCTATTTTTTCGTTTTCTTGTTCTATTACCAATACACAATATCCTGTAGGATTCTTTTCCTTCCCAGCTAAATCTATTCCTATTATTTTCATTAATTTAGTTTTTAATATAGAAAATTTTTATTATTGCTAAAACCTAAAAGTTTTTTTTAATGGTTTGATTTCTCGAAGGTCCTACCGAAACAAATCTTACAGGTATTTCAAGGGCTTCCTCTATTATTCCTATATACTTTTTTGCATTTCTAGGCAAATTTCTCCATTTTTTGGTTTGAGATATATTTCCTTTCCATCCATTTGCAAATTTGAATATAGACTTTGCATTTTCCAATTCTTTTAATGTAACTGGAAATTCTGAGGTTCTTTCACCATTAATCTCATATTCTACACAATATGGTATTTTATCTAAACCACTTAGAACATCAAGTTTTGTAACAAATAACATATCGGGCTCAACCAATTCTTTACTATACCTTAAAGCTACTAAATCTAAAGCTCCGCATCTTCTAGGTCTTCTTGTTGTAGAACCATATTCATGTCCTTTTGTTCTTAAAAAGTTTCCAATATTTTCGTATTCATCTTTAAATTCTGAAGGAAATGGACCTTCGCCTACTCTTGTTGTATAAGCCTTAATTACTCCGATTACATTATCTAAATACGGATCAACTCCTGTACCAGAATATATACCATTTTTTCCTGTACTTGAAGAAGTTACAAAAGGATAAGTTCCCCAATCTACATCTAGTAAAATACCTTGAGCTCCTTCATATAAAATGCATCTTCCATCTTTTCTTGCTTTATAAAGAATTTTTCTTGTGTCTGCAAGGTACTTAGAAAGCTGAGATAAATAAAATCTTAGTAGTTTTTCTGTTTTATCAATGCTTTCTTTTGGCTCTAAGCCGAGGGGCTCAAGATACTCCTTTAAAAAATTTTCTAAATAAAAGTGTAAAAGCTCTTCATCAACTTCTTCATTTTCACTAATAACTTCACCTATTCTTAATCCTTCTCTTCCGATTTTACTTTGATACGCTGGCCCTATTCCACGCTTTGTAGTTCCTATTCTTTTGTTTTTTTCAGCATCTAAGATCTTATGATAGGGAAGTATTAAGTTTGCTCTATAATCTATTTTTAATTTTGGTTTTATGTTATTTCTATATAATTCAGCAAGCTCATTATATAAAATTTCAGGATCTATAACAACACCGGCAGCTATAATGTTTTCAACTTTTTTGTGAAGAACTCCTGAAGGAAGATGATGAAAAACATAAGTTTTATCATTAATATTTATTGTATGGCCAGCATTTGGTCCTCCATTATATCTTACAACATATTCATAATAATCTCTATCTAATAAATAATCAACAACCTTTCCTTTTCCTTCATCTCCCCACTGCATTCCAATAACAGCAGTTCTCATTTCATCCCTATTAATAAAACTATTTGATTTTCAAAATTTGATTATTTCATTTCTCTGAAATTAAAATCCTCTTAAGCTCTTGAGCAAAGCATCTTTATCTTCTTCTATTCTTTTTGCTAGACCTTCAAAAATAAATTCAATTCTTTTTAATCTAGCATCAATTTTTTGGAGTTTCTTCTCGAAATCAATTAAAGCACACCATAACTGAGCTATTTTTACTTCGTCTGCGTTTTTGTAAGCTGCTCTGTATTTTGCTGTCTCTTGAATTATTTTGTTGATTAGCTGCTCGTCTTCAATACTTAAATACTTTTTCCAATTTTTTTCTGTCTTTACAAACATTTTATCACCATTTCTTTATTACTATTAGGTTATAAAGATTTAAAAAGTTTTTCTAATTCTTCTTAAAAATAGCAGAGTTTATAAATTTTCATTCAATATACTTTTAAAGTGATTTTAATGAAAGAAGGGGATTTTATAAGGATAGATTATGTTGGAAGGATAAAGGATACTGGGGAGATCTTTGATTTGACAATAGAAGAAGTTGCAAAAAAAGAAGGTGTATACGATGAAAGAAGAGAATATAAACCAGTACCTATAATAGTTGGAGAAGGATTTGTTATAAAGGGTTTAGATAAGGCTTTGCTTTCAATGAATGTTGGTGAAAGAAAGATTATTGAATTAAAGCCAGAAGAAGCATTCGGAGAAAGAAAAGCCGAGTTAATAAAAATTTTTCCATTATCTTTTTTTGAAAAACAAAATGTAAAGCCGGAGCAAGGAATGATTGTAAATATTTCTGGAATATACGGAAGAATACAATCATGCGATTCTGGACGTGTAAGAGTAGATTTTAATAATCCTTTAGCCGGCAAAGATATTATTTACGAAATTGAAATTAAAGAAGTTGTTGAGAATGATCAAAAGAAAATAGAAATGATATTAGAATATTTTGGAGTTAAAGGAGATATAAACATAAAAGAGAATAGCGTTGAAATAGAATGTAAAGAATTGCCAAGATCTATAAAGAAAAGGATTGCGGAATTAATAAAAAAATATATTAAAAAGGAGTCTGTAAAGTTTATAGAGATTTTCTAATTTCTGTTTTAAATAATTTTTGTTCTTCATAGCTTTACTTTTCCTGGATAATCAAACCTTCTTTTGCATCTTGGACATGATTTCGGAGATTCTTTTCTAGGCATCCATATATAATCGCAAAATCTACATCTCATTTTCTGCATGATAATCGCTATTATTATTACTATTATCAAGATTTTTAAAATTTTTTTATTTACTTTTCAAAGTTATCAGAAAATTTTTATACTATTATTATTACTACTATCTTTTTTAAGAGTAAAGAACAAAAAATTAAATATTTAAATCTTACTATTAAGTAACTAATAAGAGAGGTGCATTATATGGCTGTAAAATATTCGAAAATAGAAAAGGAAGATGAAAATTTAAAAAAGGTTTTTGAAGCTAGAAAAGCACAAATTAAGGTAATAGGAGTAGGAGGAGCTGGGAATAATACTGTAACAAGATTAATGCAAACGGGTATTGTTGGTGTAGAAACTATAGCAGTAAATACAGATGCACAAGACTTGCTATATACAGATGCTGACATAAAAATTCTAATAGGAAAAGAAATAACAGGAGGTTTGGGTGCTGGCTCTGATCCAAAAATTGGAGAAGAAGCAGCAAAAGAAAATAGAGAAGAGATAAAGAAAGTTTTGCAAAATACAGATATGGTTTTTGTTACTTGTGGTTTAGGTGGAGGAACAGGAACGGGAGCATCTCCAGTAATTGCTGACATAGCTAAAAAAATGGGTATATTAACAGTAGGAATTGTGACAATGCCTTTTTCAATGGAAGGTAATCATAGAATGTCTAACGCCAAAAATGGATTAGAAAAACTTATGCCGATTGTAGATACTTTAATAGTTATACCGAATGATAAGCTTTTAGAGGTTGTTCCAGATGTTTCTCTTCCAACTGCATTTAGGGTTGCTGATGAAATACTAGTAAACTCTGTAAAAGGAATAACAGAGCTTGTTACAAAGCCTGGGTTAGTAAACCTTGATTTTGCTGATGTGAGAGCAGTGATGTCAAACGGAGGAATGGCAATGATAGGAATGGGAGAATCTGATAGTGAAGAAAGGGCTAAAGAATGCATCGAAAGAGCTTTAAATAATCCTCTTTTAGATGTTGAGATAGATGATGCAAAAGGTGCTTTAATAAATATATTTGGAGGACAAGACATAACAATAAAAGAATGTCAAGAAATAGTACAAGCAGTGTCATCTAAATTAAATTCAAATGCAAAAGTGATATGGGGAGCTCAAATAGATAAAAGTCTGGGAGATACAGTAAGGGTTTTGGTTGTTGTTACAGGAATAAAACCTTCTGAATTTTTCACAGCAGAAAAATCTTTGACAGCGAAGAAAAAGAAAGAGATTGAGAAAATATTAGAAATAGATTTCGTATGAAAATGTTTTTAAATTTTTATTTTTATAGATTTTATGATGGTTTTGCCGATTTTTCTATTACATTATTTAATTTAGTGGTTAAATGGCTATAATAAAAAAGAAAGAATTAAAAAATATGACAAAAGAGGAGCTTAATAAAAAATTAGAGGAGCTAAAATTAGAGTTAATGAAGGAGAGAGCTTCTGCTTATGCTGGAGTTGCTAAAAATCATGGAAAAATAAGAGAGCTTAAAAAAACAATAGCAAGAATATATACATTTCAAAATGAAAAAATAATAAAAGGAAAGTTGAAATGATGGAAGTTTGTCCTAAATGTGGGTTGCCGAAAGATCTTTGTGTATGTGAATCAATAGCTAAAGAACAGCAAAAAATATTAGTAGAACTTCAACAAAAAAGATATAAAAAAGTGATGACGATAATAAAGGGCATAGACCCTAAAAGCATTGACATAAAAAAGCTCCTTAAAGATTTAAAAACACAATTAGCTTGTGGTGGAACCTATAAAAATGGAGAAATAGAGCTTCAAGGAGATCACCGAGATAAAGTAGTAAACATCCTAATAAAGTATGGTTTTCCAAAAGAAGCGATTGAAAAGAAATAATGGTAATATGAAAAAAATAAAGAGAAAACCAGAAGACATATTATTACATGAACTAATAGGTCTTGAATGTAAAGTTGTTTTTTCTCCAAATAAATATCAAATTGGTTTATGTGGAAAAATAATAGATGAAACAAAAAATCTTTTAGTTCTCGAAAATGAAAAAAATGAATTTAAAAAAATTGAAAAAAAAGGTAGGATTTTTAGACTAAAGCTTGATGATAAGATAGTAGAAATTCTCGGAGACGAGATTATAGGAAGACCTGAAAACAGGATAAAGAAAAAATATAAAAAATGGTAAGTGTATTTAAATTTTTTTAAAATAAGATTGATAAAGGTGTTTAAATGGTAAAAGATATAGGGATACCTGTTAAAATTCCAGAAAAAGAATGTAATGACCCGAAATGCCCATTTCATGGAAAATTAAGTGTTAGAGGAAGGATATTCGAAGGTTTTGTAAAATCTGTAAAAGAAAGTACTGCAAAAGTAGAATGGGAATATTTGGTTAGAATACCGAAATATGAAAGATATGAGAGAAGAAGAACTCGAGTTTATGCTCATGTTCCAAAATGCTTAGATATAAAAAATGGTGATAAAGTTAAAATATGTGAATGTAGGCCTCTTTCAAAAATAAAAAAATTTGTTGTTGTTGAAAAGGTCGAAAGAATATGAAAGGAGTATCTGCTAGAGTTACAAGAGGGATAAATGTTGGTGCAATAATAAACTGCATTGACAACACAGGAGCAAAAAAACTTCAAGTAATTGCAGTAAAAGGGTATAGAAGTGTACTAAGAAGGATGCCTAAAGCAGGTGTTGGTGATGTGGTGATATGCTCTGTAAAAAAGGGGGATGAAAAAATAAAGAAGCAAGTTGTATATGCGGTTATAGTGAGACAGAAAAAAGAATATAGAAGATTAACTGGCGAAAGAGTAAAATTTGAAGATAATGCAGCAGTAATTATTAATCCAAAAACTTTTGAGCCACAGGGGACAGAAATAAGGTCAGTAATTGCAAAAGAGGCTGTGGAAAGGTTTAGTTCAATAGGAAAAATAGCAAGTATTATTTTATGAATTGATGAAAAATGAGAAAAAAGTTTTCAAAAAAATGGATATCAAGCAAGCAACCTAGAAAACAAAGAAAATATAGATATAATGCTCCTTTGCATATAAGACATAAACTTATTTCTGCACATTTATGTAAAAAATTAAGAGAAGAATTAAAAATTAGATCTATACCTATAAGAAAAGGTGATAGGGTTAGGGTAATGAGAGGAAAGTACAAAAAGGTTGAAGGTACTGTAACAAAGGTTGATCTAAAAAAATTAAAGATATATATAGACTCTGTAAAAAGAAAGAAGGTTTCTGGAAAAGAGGTTCTTGTTCCTATAGATCCTAGTAATGTTGAAATAATTGAGTTAAATAAAGATGATCCTAAAAGATTAAAAAGATTGAAATCAATTAAATCAGAGAAGGTGAAATAAAATGCCTTGGGGAATTTATAAAAAAGGGGAAGAATTTAAGATATATTATTCAGCATGTGATGAAACTTTAAGTAAATTAGAAGAAGGGGAAGAAAAGCTTATAGCAACATGCAAAAGATATGAAGATGCAAAGTTTGGAGCTGAACTATTAGGAATATATGAAAGTATTTTAAAAGATAAGAAAAACCTTTAACTAATCTTAATAATGCTATGAAAATCGAGTGAAATAGTATGGCAATATTAAAAAGACTTGCAGCACCAAAGTTTTGGAAGATTGCAAGAAGAGGAGAAAAGAAAAAGTTTATAATATCTCCTATTCCAGGACCTCATAAGAAGGAGAGATGCATTCCCTTAGGTGTTATAATAAGAGATTATTTGAAATTAGCAGAAACATTAAAAGAGGTAAAAAAGGTTAAAGCAAAAGTTGATGGAAAAGTAAGAAATTATAAATTTCCTGTCGGCCTTTTTGATGTTTTGGAGATTGGAGGAAAGTCTTATAGAATTGTTCCGAGTAAAAATATTTTAGAAATAAAAGAAGTAAAAGACGGAAACCTTAAACCTTTAAGATTAGAAGATAAAACTTATGTAAAAGGAAATAAAGTTCAACTACATTTTCATGACGGAAGAAATATTCTTGTAAAAAAAGATCAAGACATTTATAAAACAGGTGATGTAATACTTTTTGATATAAACCAAAAAAAGATTTTAGATACACTAAAACTTGAGAAAGGAACGCTTGCTATAATAATTGATGGAAAAAATGCTGGAAATATTGGAAAAATAGAAGAAATAATACCTTCTAAAAGTTTGACCACAAAAACTAGAGTAAAAATAAATATTGACGGTAACGTAATAGAAATACCGAAAGAATATTGTTTTGTTATAGGAAGGGATTCTCCAATAATTGAAATTTAAGTGATTAGTATGGAAGAATTGAGCATGAAACAAAAAAACAAAAACCCGATGAAAGAAATAAGGATTGAAAAAGTGGTACTTAATATAGGTTGTGGAAAAGAAAAAAATCCTGAGCATGCAGCAGAGATTTTAAAAAGAATTACTGGAAGAAAACCAGTAATCACAAAAACTCATAAAAGAACAACTTTTGGGGTAGCAAAAAATAGACCGATAGGAGCTATGGTTACTATTAGAAAAAATGCTGAAGATTTATTAAAAAAGCTTTTTGCTGCTATTGATAACAAAATTAAAGCTTCTAATTTTGATGAACATGGAAATTTCGCTTTTGGAATTCCTGAATATATCTTAATTCCTGGTGTAAAGTATGATCCTAATCTACAAATGTTAGGAATGGATGTTTGTGTAACCCTAGAAAGGCCTGGATATAGAGTAAAAAGAAAAAGACTAAGAAAAAGGATTAAAAAATCTCATATGATAACTAAAGAAGAGGCTATAAAATGGGTTAAGGAAAGATTTAATGTTGAAATTATAGAAGGTGAAGAAAAATGAGAAGAAAAGTAATAAAAAGAAAGTTTGGAAAAGGGGCTAGAAAATGTATAAGATGTGGAAGCTTGGATGGAATAATAAGAAGATATGGTTTAAATTATTGCAGAAGATGTTTTAGAGAGGTTGCTGAAAAGCTTGGTTTCAAAAAATATGGTGGATGAAATGAGTAAGGATTTGTTAACAGATGCAATAACAATAATAAGAAATGCTGAATCTGTGGGAAAAAGATCTTGTAAAGTTCCTAAGTCAAAATTAATAGAGAATGTTTTAAGCGTACTAAAAGAGGAAAAATATATAGAAGATTTTAAAGTATTACCTGAAGAAAGAAAAATAGAAGTAAAGTTATCTGGAAAAATAAATGACTGTAAAACAATAAAGCCTAGACTTCCTGTAAAAAAGACAGAATATGAAAAATATGAAGCTAGATACCTACCTGCAGCAGACTTTGGCATATTAGTTGTTACAACATCCCAAGGGGTTATGAGTCATAGAAAAGCTAAAGAAAAAAATATTGGGGGTAGAATTCTTGCATATGTTTATTAGATTTTTTAAGTTAAGCTCTTTAAGTCTTTCATTTCCCATTCATCGAAAAATTCTTTAAGAAATTTTTCCATAAAATTTTGTCTTTTAGAAGCTATTCTTTTTGCAGTTTTTGTATTCATCTTATCTTTTAATAAAAGTAGTTTTTCATAAAAATGATTTATGCTTGTAGATTTTGAGTTTTTATATTCTGAAAAGCTTTTATGCATTTTTGGTTTTATACTTGGGTTATATATTTGTTTTTTAAGCTTTGATCCTGTTGCGAAACATCTTGCTATTCCTATTGCTCCTAATGCATCTAATCTATCTGCATCTTGAACAATCTTTCCTTCTATGGTTTTTGGTTTTGAATTTACATATGCACCTTTAAAAGAAATTCTTTTAATTTCATTGATTATTAAAGATATTTTTTCTTTTTCTATTCCAAATTTTTCTAATATCTTTTTAGGATTTCTTTTTTTAATTTTCCAATCATCTAAGTCGTGAAGAAGTGCAATTAGTTCGAGGAGCTCTTTATCCACTTTAACATTTTCTATTTTTGCTATTAAAAATGCAATTTTTTTAACTCTTTCAACATGAAAAAAGTCGTGTCCAGTAAAATCTTTATTCATGAGTTTTTTCACAATTTTTTCCACTTCTTTTATTTCATAATTTTTTGTTTTCATTACACAAACCTCAATTTTATAAATACCCAAAATTAATTTATTTATATGTATGTAATTCCTTTTGAAAATATAAGAAAGGGGCATGTTTTTCTTGTTGGTGGGAAAACAGCATCTCTCGGAGAGCTTATGTCTATTGGAGTACCGGTTCCAAATGGTTTCGCAGTAACTGCAGAAGCATATAGATATTTTTTGAAAAAGAATGCTTTGGAAAAAAAGATTGAAGGTATATTAAAATCAAAAAACCTTAAAGATGTAAAAGAGCTTTCGTTTGCTGGAAGAAAAATAAGAAGTTTAATAATAAATTCAAAGTTTCCCGAAAATTTAGAAAAGGAGATAATAAAGCAATATGTAAAAATGAAGATGAAATATGTTGCTGTAAGAAGCTCTGCAACTGCTGAAGATCTTCCTAGTGCTTCTTTTGCGGGTCAACAAGAAACTTTCCTTAATGTTACAAAAAAGGATTTGATTAATAAGATTAAGCATTGTTTCGCATCTTTGTTTACAGATAGAGCAATTTCATATAGAGAGGATATGAAGTTTGATCATATGAAAGTTTCACTATCTGTTGCTGTTCAGAAACAAATATTTTCTGATGCAAGTGGAGTTATGTTCACTATACACCCAGATACAGGACATAAAAACTTTATTGTAATAAACTCTTCTTTTGGATTAGGAGATTTTATTGTTCAAGGAAGAGTAACCCCTGATGAATTTCTGGTTTTCAAGAAAAATTGCAAAGTTTTAGAAAAGGTCTTAGGAAAAAAGTTTGTGATGGAAAAATGGTCATTAAAAGGAGGAGTAATAAAAGTTAATGTTCCTAAAAAAATGAGAAATAAATTTTCAATTTCTGATGAAGATGCTGAAAAGCTTGCGAGATATGGAATATTAATAGAAAAACATTATGGAGTTGCAATGGATATAGAATGGGCAAAGGAAAAAGGAAGGCTTTACATATTACAAGCAAGACCAGAGACTGTGCATTCAATAAGAGGAGATGTTTATTATGAATATAGACTTTTAGAAAAAGGAAAAGAATTTCTAAAAGGTATAGCAATAGGAAATAAAATAGTATCAGGAAAAGCAATGGTTATAGAGGATGTAAAAGATATTCATAAGTTTAGAAGAGGTTTTATATTAGTAACTAAACACACAGATCCAGCATGGGAGCCAATAATGAAAATAGCTTCTGGAATTGTTACTGAAGAAGGCGGAAGAACCTCACATTGTGCTATAGTTAGTAGAGAAATAGGAATACCTGCTGTTATAGGAGTAAAAAATGCAACAAAATTGATTAAAAATGGAGAAAAAATAACAATTGACAATTCTTCTGGAGAAGGAAGGATTTGGAAAGGCGAATTGGCTTATAAAGTAATAACTCATAGATTAAATAAAATACCCAAAACAAAAACAAAGGTTTATGTAAATATTGGAATACCTGATGAGGCAATTTCTGTTTCAATGCTTCCTGTTGATGGAGTTGGTTTAGTGAGAGAGGAATTTATAATAAGTTCTTATGTAAAAACACATCCTCTTCTTTTAATAAAAAATAGGAAAGAAAACATATTTCTCGAAAAGCTTTCTAAAGGTGTTGCTAAAATTGCGGCATCATTTTATCCAAGAGAGGTAATTGTAAGATTCTCTGACTTCAAAACAAATGAATACAGAACATTAGAAGGCGGAGAAGAATATGAAGAAATAGAAGAGAATCCAATGATTGGATGGAGAGGTGCTTCTCGATATATTTCAAAAGAATATGAAAAAGCATTTAGAATAGAAATTAGAGCAATAAAAAAGGCTATGAAAGATTTTGGATTAGATAATATAAAAGTAATGATACCTTTTTGCAGAACTATTGAGGAAGCAAAAAAGGTTATGAAAATAATTAAGGAAGAGGGATTGAATACAGAAGTTTATGTGATGGCAGAAATTCCTAGCAACATAATACTTGCAGAAGAGTTTGGAAAGATTTTTAATGGTTTTTCAATTGGTTCAAATGATTTAACTCAACTTATTTTAGGAATTGATAGAGATAATGAAAAGCTTGAAAATATTTTTGATGAAAGAAACGAAGCTGTAAAGATTATGATAAAAGAGCTTATAAAAAAGGCAAAGAGGATGAAAAAGAAGGTTGGTATTTGTGGAGATGCTCCTTCTACTTATAAAGATTATTTGAAATTTTTAGTAGAATGCGGAATAGATTACATATCTGTTATTCCAGATAAAGCAATAGAAACAAAGTTAGCTATTTCAAGGCTTGAAAGGTTCAGATAATTTTATTTGCTTTTTTCCTTTTTTGCTCATATATTTTAACAAACAAATCTAATGTTTTGTTTATTGCATCGTCTATTTCCTTTTTAGTAAATCCTTTTTTTAGAAGATCTTTCTCTATTTCTTTGATTTTGTAATCTTTCTTAAGCTTTTCTTTAAGAACCTTTTCTTTAGAAGAGTCTTTCATTTAAAATTTTTTGTTAAGTATATTTAAATATCATTTAGAAATTCTAAAATTTTACCACTAATTAGTTTTAAAAACTTTTCGAAATATAGAAATATTAAAATGAAAGAGCACAAAACCTTTAAAATACTCGTATTTTCCTTATTTTTATTAGCTTTCATAATAGAAATTGGATTATCTGGGTTAGTACCTGAGCCTACACAAAGATGTTATGATTCTGATGGATTAAACTACTATACAAAAGGTTATATCATATTTCAAGGAAAGGTATCTTATTTAGAGGACCTTTGCACTCATAGTGGAGAGGAGGTTATAGAACATTATTGTTTACCTTCTGGAGATGTTACATATACAATTTATAGGTGCCCTTATGGATGCTTTGATGGTGCATGTAGATCTTATCCTACAACTATACCTACAACAGTTCCTACAACAATTCCACAATATTGCACTGTTCATTCAAGAGTTTTTGATTGTTANACAAATCAGCAAATTGGTGGAGCCTTAATAAACCTTGATGGAAGAACTCAATATAGTTATTCTACTGGTTATGTAACCTTTTATAATGTTCCTGTAGGTTGGAAAACTATTTCTGCTAGCAAATTCGGCTATACAACAGATACAAAAAGCTTTTATTGTTCATGTTCTGCTGATGTTTATGTTGATTTAAGAATATGTCCAATAACTACCACAATCCCTACTACCATACCAACAACTTGTCCAACAACCATACCAACAACAATACCAACAACCATCCCTACTACTATCCCAACCACTATACCCACAACCATACCAACAACAGTACCACAATATTGTACCATTGAAGTAATAGTATATGAAGATTCAACACAAAATCCTTTACCAAGAGCAATAGTAACTTTGGATGGAACTAATGCAAGAATTACAGGAAGTGATGGAAGGGTTTATTATTATAATGTTCCTGTAGGATGGCATCAGGTTGCTGCAAGCAAGGATGGGTACACAAATAAGGATGGATACCCAATGGATAGCCAAAGGGTTTATTGTTCTTGTAATGAACATAAGGTTGTAATACTAAGATTGTATCCGATAATAACCACAACTTCTACCACAACAACAATTCCACAATATTGCACTGTTCATTCAAGAGTTTTTGATTGTTACACAAATCAGCAAATTAGTGGAGCCTTAATAAACCTTGATGGAAGAACTCAATATAGCTCTTCTACAGGATATGTTACGTTCTCCAATGTTCCTGTAGGCTGGAAAACAATATCTGCAAGCAAACCTAATTATACAACAGATACAAAAAGCTTCTATTGCTCATGTTCTTCAGATGTTTATATTGACTTGAAAATATGTCCAATAACCACAACCTCTACCACAACAACCACAACAACAATTCCACAAACATGCAATATAAAAGTTGTTGTCCAAGAAGATTGTACAACAAATCCTTTAGCAGGAGTACTCGTTACTCTTGACTCTTCTAATCCACAAATTACTCCATCTAACGGAACTGTATTCTACTATGATGTACCTATAGGAAGTCATAATATTACAGCTTCAAAAGAAGGATATAAAACAGAAAGTAGAATTGTTGATTGTGTATGCGGACAAACTCATACAGTAATTATAAAATTATATCCCCTGATTACAACTACCACAACCACAATACCAACAGGAAAATGTGCTGGGTATTGTGGTTGGATATCTCCTTATGGATGCTGGTGTGATGCAAAATGTGCTGAAAAGGGAGATTGTTGTGATGATATATGTCAAGGATGTCCTGGATTACCTCAATGCGGAGGAAATGAATCTTATTGTATTTTTAATATAAAATTACTTGAAGGTAATACGCAAAATCCTGTTGCCTATGCATTTGTAAATATAGATGGGGCAAGAGCAACAATTAGCTCATCTGATGGAAAAGTAACATATTATGGTGTAACAAAAGGAAGACATAGCATTACAGCAAGCAAATCTGGATATCTACCAGCAACTGTTTTTGAAGAATGTATTGAAGGGGAAGAAAGAAACATAACCATAAGAATGTACTCTTATATAACCACAAGCTCTACAACATCTACAACAACCATACCACAATGTCAAACATGTTTAAGCTCTAGAATATGCAACATAGAGGTTTTTGTTTACGATAATTTGACATCTAATCCTATTGAAGGTGCTCGTGTTTATATTGATAATTCAAACTATAAATTCACATCAATCTCAGGAAGGGTAATATTTTATGATGTTCCTGAAGGTTGGCATGAAATTTATGTAACAAAAGAAGGTTATAGATCTGAAAGCAAAGATGTTTATTGTTCTGCTTCTCAAACAAGAATTATTACGATAAGGCTTTTGCCTATTACTTCAACAACCACAACAATTCCTATCGGATATTGTAACATAGAAGTTAATGTTTTAGATTACCGAACCAACAACCCTCTTTCTAATGTTCAAATTATAGTAGATAATTTATCCACGACAATAGATGGAAAGGTTATATTATATAACCTTCCTGAGGGATGGAAGACAATTACAGCAAAAAGATATGGTTACTATTCAGAATCAAAATCTATAAAATGCATTAAATCACAAACGCATTATATAACTATGAAGCTTTATCCAATTCAAATACCTCCTCAGCAAACAAACCAAAATGTAACCCAAAACCAAGAAAAACAAAAATGTATTGTTATAGCTACTGTATTAGAAGATTATACTAACAAAACATTAGAAAATGTGAATGTATCTCTTAATAATATAACTCTAACTACTGATATAAAAGGAATTGCAATATTTGAAGATGTTTCACAAGGAGAACACATAATAAAGGCTTATAAACCAGGATTTTATCCTGATGCAAGAGGTGTATATTGCAAACAAAATGAAACGATAAACATAAACATGAGACTATATCCAATCGGACCAGAAACAGGAATGTTTGGAACAATTGGACTAATTCTATCTCCAGATATCCTGCTTTATGTGCTTGCATTTATTTTATTTGTTATTATATTCGTATTACTAATTTCAAGAGGCATTTCAAGAGGTTCTGAATTAGAGGAGCTGCCATCTTATTAATATTTAGGATTCGGATGTTAAACCTATTTACTCAATACTCCATTTTAGATTTATTCGTTCTCAAAGATAATAAGATGTTTGGCTTTTTAGTGGATGATGAAGTTTTTTTATCTTAAAAACAGTTGAAATTTACGTCTTCTGATTTTTGGTAATAAAATTTAGTTTAAAATCTGTTTAAAGTAGTTGATATGGTGAGAAAAAATAATAAAGGAGGAAATAAATAAGGAAAGGTCTTAAAAAGGCTCAAAGATTTTATTAAACTGCTTGCTTATTATCAAATCTCCAATAAAAACTAGAAATTCTATAAAGAATATTAAAAAATAAAAGAAAATCGCAACTTTTGGNTTTATTTCTTGCTTGCCAGTTGATAGATTGCTTTTANTGAAACTATTAGTGCTGCTGGCGCTACAAATATTGAAATGTATCCCATTATATTGCTTAACACTCTTCCTATCTCGCCTAATACAACAAAGCTAACAGAACCTGTTAGAATAAGTGCAATCGCAGCAATTAAGAAGTTTGTCGTTTCTTTTTCAGTAATGTTCAAGAAACCAACAACAAGCCCTAGAATCACTAGTACTATTGCTAATGTTTCACTTCCTGGACTCGCTACTCCTCCTAAAATCGCTATAATCACTCCTATCAGAAAAAGCCACTCACCTATCTTTTCCATATTCATTGCATACGCCATATTTTTATTATAGTTTCAAAGCTATTTAAAACCTTATTTCTAGATATTTTTCATTGATTTTTCGTTAGTTAATATAGAGTTTTAGAATTTTTTAACTCAAGTTATAGATTTTATTGTTCTGTTTTGTTTTTTAATATTCTTAAAAGATATTTTATAGGATATATTTTAGTTAAAATATTTTAAAGTCAAGAAATTATCCAAAGGAGTAAAAGGCTTTAAAGTATTTTTCAGCAAATTGGATTATAAGGCCGTTTTTTAATTTGACGTTGTTTTTAATTT